>Ga0193950_1000017_pt1 | contig 89662 bp, 63 predicted proteins | sample BB_1_MG_FD_144485 | JGI IMG/M metagenome (GOLD analysis project Ga0193950, IMG submission 144485) | Microbial mat bacterial communities from the Broadkill River, Lewes, Delaware, United States - BB_1_MG | ecosystem: Environmental > Aquatic > Freshwater > River > Microbial mats | place: USA...
TAAAGCTTAAGCTTCTAGAGCGAGTAAATGCATTTGCATTATTACGATGCCTTTCTTTAAAAGATTCTTCTGTAATTAGGGTTCTAGTTTTTTCTATAGCAGCTAGCTGTTTTTTTTATTCATTGTGTTTCCCAATACCTTTTAAATGAACTTTAAGTATAGATGAATTTTTCCTTAACTTAATGGCAGTGAATCACCAATGCCAATCGCGCCGCCTGTGCCGACACCGTCAACCCACAACAATACAGTAACAACAAAAAATAGATAAACCGCATACCCTCTCCTTAAAAAACCCTTTTTTTAGCTAATCATTAAAATGTAACACAAAAGAAGCTTTTTTTTGAATTTTTAAATGTAGGGAAACTTTGTATTATTAACTTGTTCTCTTAACCTACATTGGCTGTACTCTCCCTTTTCAATACAACAAATAAAACAAAAAAACCATCGTCATACACTGAAATAATGAACAAATAGACTATAATTCCCAGTTAAATTTATCATGCGTATTATTAGTACGTATTCATTTTAATTTTAAAAAGGGATAAAGTATGGAATGGTTAGCCGATCCACAAGCATGGATTGCCTTGGCAACATTAACAGCTTTAGAAATTGTATTAGGGATTGATAATATTATCTTTATCTCTATTCTTGTTGGACGCTTACCAGAGCACCAACGTAATAAAGCCCGCCAAATTGGTTTAGGCTTGGCAATGGGAACACGGATTGCACTGCTCCTTTCCTTAAGTTGGGTCATGGGGCTGACGGATACCTTATTTACATTATTTGATCATGCTGTATCAGGACGGGATTTAATTCTTATTGGGGGGGGACTATTTCTACTGGCAAAAAGTACGCATGAAATTCATAATAGCTTGGAAGGAGAAGAGGAACAGCATGGTAGCAGTGCCAGTGCCAGCTTTATGATGATCTTAGTACAAATTGCTATTTTAGATATTGTCTTCTCTTTAGACTCTGTGATTACTGCTGTGGGATTAGCTGATCACATTTCTGTGATGGTATTAGCCATTGTGATTTCTGTTGTTATTATGATGCTCTCTGCTAAAGCAATTGGCGAATTTGTTGATAGTCACCCCACGATTAAAATCTTAGCACTCAGCTTTTTAATTTTGGTTGGGATGACATTAGTGGGTGAAGGCTTTGGCTTACATATTCCAAAAGGTTATATTTACTTCTCTATGGCGTTCTCTGTTGCAGTCGAGTTCTTAAACTTACGTATGCGCGCCAACCGTAAACGTAAATTAGATCCGATTAAATTACGTAAACCTTTACAAGAAGACAATGCTTAATAAGCTAGTTTATTCTTGATTCTTTGCGACTGGTGCAACTTGTAGTTGCGCCAGTACAAATTGAGCACATACACCTGTCACCAAACCAAAGACCAAGGCAGCTGTCATAAAAATAGGCAATAAATTAAAGAGCGCATTATGTTGAATAAATAACCAATACGCCACCCAAAATTGGGCATACATATGTGCTAAGGCAGCGGGGATACTGTAGCCAATGGGAGATAAGGGGATAATACGCGCCAAACTGTGCATAGAGAGCAAGACGACAATACTTGCCACCGCACCGCTTAAGCTTAGAAAAAAAGTCGGGGATAAAAATGTTCCCAACAATAAGCTCCCCACCAATACACGTAATACGTGTACCCACAACGCCAACCGCCACCCAAACTGAAATAGCACCACCAAGGTCACCACATTTGCCAAACCCGGTTTTACCCCTGCAATAGGACTAGGGAGCGCGCTTTCTAATAAATGAATACTGATTGCTAAAGCACTTAGCCATGCAATACGATGATCATCACGGGTTGTTTGGATGTGGGTCACAATTAAATTAATCGTTTATGTAGAGGGTATAGAAAAAAGAGGAGGGGGTAATGAGTTTATCTTTAATTTACCTAAGATTTCACAGCACATTAAGATAGAGAAGAAAGGAGGTTAATGCCACCTATAAAAAATAAATATTATAGATAGCATCAAACCATTAAATTAAAGCTTATTCTTTTGCAGTTTTTTCTTCTGCTACAGGCTCAGCTGCTTTTTCTGCCGTTTCTGCTGTGACAGGTTCAGCCGCTTTCTCTGCTGGTACTTCTTCAGTGATGACTTCAACAGGGACTTCAATCGTTGCTTTGGTTTTTAAATCTTCCATGTACGCTTGGATTAAACGTGCGTGTAAGTTTTCGCGGATTTTCTCTTTTACACGATCAAAGCTAGGTGGAGCCACATCACGCGTATCATCCACTAATACGATGTGAAAACCGAATTGACTCTTAATAGGTGTTTTGCTGTATTCACCTTTCTTTTGGCTTTCCATAGCTTGTGCAAACTCAGGTACAACGCTTTTAGTACGAATCCAGCCTAATTTACCTTGTTGCTGTGCAGAAGCGGTATCTTTAGATTTATCACGTGCGAGCACACTAAAATCAGTCCCTTTGTCTAATTCAGCAATTAAAGCTTTAGCCTCGTCTTCTTTTTCAACTAAGATATGACGCACTTGGTATTCTTTCGGTGTTTGAATACTGGCTAATACCGTTTCATACTCTTTCTTTAAATCTTCATCCGTTACTTTATGGCTTTCAACATATTTAGTAATTGCTGTTTCAACCATTAAATTGGTGCGGTAGTTATCAACTTGTGCAATAAAGTCAGCTTGATCAGCTATTTTTTGAGCTGTGGCATCTTGGATAATCAGTTCACGACGTACAAACTCATCAAGTAAAATTTTACGATCAGTTTGTTTTTGTTGTACATGCTGATTACGCAGTTCGATATATGCATTAAAATCAGCTTCGCTTAAAGCTTTACCATTAATCGTTGCTATAGGATCTTGTGCGTAAGCTGTTCCTAATAGGGCACAAGAAAGTAAACACGATGTTAATAATGGTTTAATCATGTAAAGTTAACTCCATTTAATTGTAATTTTTAGTGTGATAGTAAGAAAAATATTTAGCTTGTTTCATCAGGGCTGTGTGCATGGATGCTGAGCGCATGAATACTGCTTTCCATCAAGTCGCCTAATGCATCATAAACAAGGCGGTGACGTTGTAGCAGTTTTTTGCCATTAAAAGCCTCGCTGACAATATGAACACGAAAATGCCCTTTCCCTGATTGTGCGCCTGCATGACCTGCATGAAGATGACTTTCATCAATCACTTCCATTGCACTTGGCTGTAATGCAGCATTCAATCGGGCTTTGATATCTGTTAAACGTTCAGTACTCATAATTCAGTTGCTAATTTCACTATTTAAGGTAAAACATGTTTAAATGGTTTAATTGTCACATTGGCATATACGCCAGCAGCTTGATAGGGATCATCCGCTGCCCATGCTTGTGCAGCCTCTAATGATTCAAATTCTGCAACAATTAAACTCCCTGTAAACCCTGCATTACCTACTTCAGAAGCATCAATGGCAGGAAAAGGACCCGCTAATAATAAACGTCCTTCGGTTTTAAGTTGCTCTAATCTTGCAAGGTGAGCAGGGCGGGTTTGCATACGTGCTTCTAAGCTATCTGCAACATCTTCACCAATAATGGTATATAACATACCTCATCATCCTTTCTAACGTTATTCTGCTGCTAATAATACAGCAGCCATAAAATTATACACATCAAACATATCGTGTGGTTTCATATCATTCAATGCTTGTTTTAAATAATTTGCAAAGCGTAATGCATGTTGATATGTATTCCAATTCGGTTGGGTTGAATAGTTTAATTCAAATGCACATAATTCTGCCGCAGGTAATAAAGTCGCATGACTGACAACAATATGGTTTTGTGGATAAATAATAAACAAGAAATAGGTACTAATACACCAATGTGCAATCCCTAATGCCTGTAAGCATTGTACAAAACTATTAAATCGCTGTTCTAATGTATGTTTATCTTCACTAAATAATAAATCATACAAGCTTTGTGCAAAGGCTTTTTGAGCACTTTCAGTTTGTAAGGCTTGTTCAAAAGCTGCCACTGAATTTCTTTTTAAGGTAATGGGGGTATGAGTAATTAAAGTTAATGCATGTTGGCAAATTTTTTGATAGTTTTGATCCGCTAATAATTGTCCCATTGCCTCACGCCCTAGCAACTCTTGCGCTGTTTTGTGGGCGTTGAGTAAAGGATTACGGCGTTGTTCAATATAACGCGGGGTATAAAAGCCTTCATGAAAAAAACCAAGGAAAATTTCAACTTGTTCTGCAAGACTGATATAACGCATACGCTGCCCAATTTTAGGCATTTTTAAATTATCTAAAACAGGATGTACGGCTGTTTTTTCGCTTAATTTTACAAGCGGTGCATTATCTAATTTAATACTACGTAAACCTTTATTCACAAAAAAAGCTTGTACACGTTGATGCATACAATTGACGATTTGCCCCATACCCCATTCAGGGCGTTTTGCGTGACGTACCCGATCATTTTTATGAAAAATAATCTCCGTGTCTTCTTGCTCTTTTAAATCATGATGCGAGGTTGCTAAGGTTTCATCAAAATGGGCTTCTAAATAAACATTCACCCCTCGCAAACCAGATACAACTTCCTCACTCCATAGTAGGTAATCCCGACGGCGTTTAAATGACCAATGTAGAGGGGGAGAGAGGGAAATATCATGTACATTACAAATCTTATCTGCCAGCTTTAATTGCTTAGCACGAAAAGATAAATGGGGCGCATGATTAATTTGATGCTGTTTACGTTGCACTTTGGAAAGATGTTTATCATCAGTAACCTCTAGCACTAATGCCAGCACTTCTTCCCCACATTGCTGAATAATTTCTTCTTCTGTGGCATCGGTATCTTCTAGCGTATCATGCAGCAATGCACCCGCCAGTAAAACCATATCACGAACTTGTCCAATACCCCACAAAATTTCCATCACTTGAATGGGATGGTTGATATACGGTGTAGCCTCACGATCTTTACGTCGCTGATCACGATGTTTGTATGCGGCAAAAGTTAATGCATTAAACAACAAAGTGACATCATCTGTCTCAAACATGACTATCCATTTATTATTGGTAGTATAAATACAGGATTATTTTTAGAGATAAATACAGTCCATTACTTATATTAATGCACTATGCATCAAGTCAATAATATAAATAATAGAACTTACTTTGTAGTGTGGCTGGTTCTAACACTAAGTTCAATCTCTTTTTTTATTAAATTGAACTTAGATAGAAGGTATTTAATTGTTATGCTTGAAAATCAGAACTTTTTTCCTCTTTACCTGTTAATTTATCAGGGGTTTCTTCCTCGATATTTTCAATGTGTTTAACAAGGTACACCCCTTGTAAAACCACAAATAATAAAGTTAGCCCCATCATCCCAAATAATTTAAAGTTCACCCATGTATCGGTGTCATAATTAAAGGCAACATAAAGGTTAACCACACCCATCGCGACAAAAAATACAGCCCAAATTGTATTTAAACGAGACCAAACTGCTTCATCTTTTAGGGTGATGTTGCTCTCCATAATACGGCGAACAAAGGGTTTTTTACCAATAAATTGGCTGCCTAAAAAGGCCAATGCAAATGCCCAGTTAACAATGGTGGGTTTCCATTTAATAAAATCTTCATCTTGGAAGATTAAGGTTGCGCCCCCTAAGACAACAATTAACCCTAAGGTGACTAAATGCATGGTTTCTACACGGCGGTTTTTAAACCACATATAGCCTACTTGAATGATTGAGGCAACAATGGCAACGGCTGTCGCAACATAAATGCCTTGAGTTTTATAAGCAATAAAAAACAATAAAATGGGAAAAAAATCGTATAAAAACTTCATATCTTTTTTACTAATTTGGGAGGTGCATGGTAGTGAGTAAGGTGATTGAGCACTCATAATGAGGCTTGTTGTGCTCATGAGCATATACTATATTTTTATAAGTTTCACTTTTTAATACTAAAAATGCCTCAGTAAATGCTATAAAAAATATATTGTTAAATTTTGTAAAAACAAGCAAAAATAGCTAAAACAAATAAAATAAACCTTGTCTTAATTCATATCAACAAGCTTAAAATATATTCCTGTATCAGCAACAACTGAGCAGATTAAGATAAACTTTAATTGATATCACAAAAATTTCTTTATTTTAACCTCATTTCATCAATTGATTATCCTTATAAATCTGGGCGAGAGATTATTAAATTTTCCCTCTCTTACCCCTTATTTTATAGCAGGCAAGTCCTGACATTCTGGTCTATAGTCATAGTTATACACCATGATTAATGATGGTGTCTTTTCTCACTTTCCAGATAAAAAGATAAAAATAAGATGGCACAGTATACAACACAAGATATTTGCAATATTGCCTTTGTTGGTCAAACAGGTGCAGGCAAAACAACGCTTATTGAAGCCTTGTTACACCATGCAGGGGCAAGCACTCATATTGGTAAAGTTGAAACAGGCAACACAGTTTGTGATTTTGATAGCTTAGAAAAAACCCATCAACATTCTTTAAATGCCAGTTTAGTTAACTTTGAACATCAACAAAGACACATTAATATAGTAGACACTCCCGGCTCACCTGATTTTCTTGGTCAAAGTTTAAGTGTTTTCCCAGCAGTTGAAACCGTTGCTGTGGTCATCAATGCCCAAGCAGGGATTGAAATGGTCACCCGCCGCATGTTAGCAAAAGCAGCAAAGCGACGTTTATGTCGTATGATTGTGATTAATAAAATAGATGTAAAGGATAATGAATTAGAGCAGTTAATCAATGATATTCAAGAAACTTTTGGTAAAACCTGTTTACCGATTAACCTACCTGCTCAACAAGGTGAATCAGTAGTAGATTGTTTTTTCTCTCCTGATGGCAAAGCTGATTTTTCATCTGTTAGCACCGCTCATACTGAAATTATTGATCAAGTGGTGGAAGTGGATGAAGAGCTGATGGCATTGTATTTAGAGCAAGGAGAAGATCTTTCTCCTGAGCAATTGCATCAACCTTTTGAACGTGCTTTACGAGAAGGGCATTTAATCCCAATTTGTTTTGTTTCTGCACGTACAGGGGCAGGCGTGAATGAGTTGCTTACTGTGATAAGCCGTTTAATGCCTAATCCTTTAGAAGGGAATCCACGCCCCTTCTTAAAAGGGCAAGCCGAGGAGGAAACCGCCTTTTATGCCACAGCGGATGAAAATAAGCATGTTATTGCTCATGTTTTTAAAATTACCGCTGATCCTTTTATGGGAAAATTAGGGGTATTTCGTATCCATCAAGGCACGATTACAAAAGACAGCCAGCTTTTTATTGGTGATGGAAGAAAGCCATTTAAGGTGAATCATTTATTACAACTACAGGGTAAACAGCAACAGGAAATTGAAAAAGGTATCCCTGGGGATATTTGTGCGGTTGCCAAAGTAGAGGCGATTCATTTTGATGCGGTATTACATGATTCACATGATGAAGATTACTTACATTTAAAACCCCTTGATTTTCCTGAACCCATGTTTTCTTTGGCGATTAGTGCAAAAAAACAAGGGGATGAGCAAAAAATCAGTACCGCATTACATAAAATTACCGCTGAAGATCCTTGTTTACAGATCACTCATCATGCCGCACTAAATGAAACAGTGTTACAAGGTTTAGGTGAATTACATGTACGGGTTGCCTTGGAAAAAATCCAGCAATATTATGGGGTAGAAGTGGAAACATGTGCGCCTAAAATTCCTTATCGTGAAACCATCAGCCAAGCTGCAGAAGGGCATTATCGACATAAAAAGCAAACAGGCGGCGCAGGTCAATTTGGAGAAGTTTCTTTACGCATCCAGCCCCGTGAACGGGGAGCTGGTTGTCATTTACATCAAACGATTACAGGGGGCGCGATTCCTGCCCAATTTATCCCCGCTGTATACAAAGGCATTCAACAAGCGATTGATTCAGGTGTTGCCGCAGGCTATACCATGCAAGATATTGATGTAGAAGTCTATGATGGTAAATATCATTCAGTTGACTCTAAAGAGATCGCTTTTGTTTCAGCAGGTAAAAAGGCATTTTTAGCCGCAGTACGGCGCGCCAAACCGATTTTATTAGAACCAATTGTATTAGCGGAGATTACCAGTCCTGATGAAAATATGGGGAATATTACAGGCGCGCTTGCCAGTAAACGCGCACGTATCCAAGGCAGTGAGTCTTATGGGCATCGGGTGATTATTAAAGCAGAAGTGCCTTTGAGTGAGATGATGAATTACACCACTGAATTACGTTCTGCCACAGGAGGACAAGGTTTTTTCAGTATGGAGCTGAGTCACTACGAGCCTTTACCTACCCATTTGCAACAGCAGCTCATAGCTAATTACTTACCAGAAGAGGAAGTGGAAACTTAAATTCAATAAGGACGTACTCCCATGCAAGGATGCAAAGGGAACACTTTATTTAAAATCATAGTAATAACAATAATTCACAGGTTTGAGAGATTAGCTATCTGGCTCTTAAAGTCTATTTGTCTCAATACTGGATAATAAACCGTTAGTTTTGATGCTTTAATACGGTCATTTCTTATAGAACCTCTATTTTACACCTATACTCATTGATACAGATTGCTTATAAATGGTGAGAATATTTATCATCATTTAAGGAGTTTATGATGGCGGATGAAATGTCAGGTATATCACAATTTTTAGTCAATTTACTAGAAATTATGTCCATGTTTTTTATTTTTATCATTGGGGCATTACTGCTCACAGTAGTTATTTTTTATATTATTGATATACGGCAAACCACACACAGTATTCGCCGTAATTACCCTGTTATTGGGCGTTTCCGATATTTCTTTGAGAATATAGGGGAGTTTTTCCGCCAATACTTTTTTGCAATGGATAGGGAAGAGTTGCCTTTTAATCGCGCTGAACGCTCATGGGTATATCGTGCGGCTAAAAATGTGAATAATACTGTCGCCTTTGGTTCCAGTCGTGACTTACGCCCACAAGGGACGGTTTATTTTATTAACTGCCCTTTTCCAACCTTAGATGAAGATGCCATTACTTCCAGACCACGCACCATTGGTGAAGGTTGTAAATATCCTTATACCACTGCTTCAATTTTTAATATTTCAGGTATGAGTTATGGTGCCTTATCCAAACCCGCTATACTTGCTTTATCTAATGGGGCACGCCAAGCAGGCTGCTGGATGAATACAGGAGAGGGGGGCTTATCTGATTATCATCTAGAAGGGGGTGCGGATATTATTTTTCAAATAGGTACAGCTAAAAATGGGGTACGTAATTTAGAAGGTCATTTGGATGATAATAAGTTACGTGAAGTGGCAGCTCATGAGCAGGTAAAAATGTTTGAAATTAAACTCAGCCAAGGTGCAAAACCGGGAAAAGGGGGGATTTTACCCGCTGCTAAAGTATCCGCTGAAATTGCGCGTATTCGCAATATTCCAGAAGGACAAGCAGCAATTAGCCCAAATCGCCACCCTGACATTAATAATAATGATCATTTATTAGATATGATTGCTCATATACGTGATGTAACAGGGAAACCTGTGGGTTTTAAAGCGGTACTAGGTAATGAACGCTGGTTAGAAAAACTATTTACTCTTATTCAACAACGTGGCATTGACAGTGCGCCTGATTTTATCACTTTGGATAGTGCAGATGGGGGAACAGGGGCGGCACCGATGAGTTTAATTGATAATATGGGGATGCCGTTACGGGAAAGCCTACCTTTATTAGTAGATGCTTTAACCCGCCATGACTTACGAGATCGGGTTAAAATTATTGCCTCAGGTAAATTAGTCACTCCTACGGGGGTCGCATGGGCATTGTGTATGGGGGCTGATTATATTGTTTCCGCACGGGGATTTATGTTTGCTTTGGGCTGTATTCAAGCATTGCAATGTAATAAAAATACCTGTCCGACAGGGATTACCACCCATGATAAAAAGTTACAACATGGCTTAGTGGTGGGAGATAAATCGGTACGAGTAGCAAATTATGTGCGTAATATGGTCTATGAAGTAGGGGTGATTGCTCACTCCTGTGGGGTTAAAGAACCCAATGAGCTAAGCCGTCGTCATGCACGTGTAGTGGTAGAAAATGGGCGTTCTATGTCCTTAGCTGAACTTTACCCAGATGTAGTTGTAGCACATAAAAATACATCACCAATAAATTAAACATGCTTATTCTAAAAGAACCAAATAAACTCTGTGAGTGTTTGTAATCTCTCATTTTACTGATGTAGTTATTTTATATATTGTAGTGAAATGATCGATCACAAAGTCTATTTGACTCTTATAGATGAATTTCTCCTTAACTTAATGGCAGTGACGCTTTGCGTTGTAATGCAGTCAAGGAAGCTCCGCATCCTCCTCTCTAAGCTGATACCTTGGTAGCTTTAAGTAAGATGACACAGAGCATCAGGGACAGGATTCCAGCGCGGAGCGCGTGGAACCAGATAATCCTTAACTTAATGGTAGTGAGGCAATGCCAGCACAGTGGCATCTCTATGTCCTATCTAACATATAAATTTATTTCAATTTATATGCCCAGCGTTTCCAAATTAAATACACAGCAGGCATTACAAATAAAGATAATAAAGGTGCGGTAATCATACCACCGACCATTGGTGCAGCAATACGTTGCATCACTTCTGATCCTGTACCTTCCCCGATCATAATAGGAATTAAGCCTGCAATAATCACGGTCACAGTCATCGCTTTTGGACGTACACGTAATACCGCGCCTGTCATAATTGCATTTTTTAAATCCTGCTCGGTATTGAGTTGCTTATCTTCTTGGGCTTCTTTCAAGCTGTTATCTAAATAGACCAACATCACAACCCCAAATTCTGCCGCGACCCCCGCCAGTGCAATAAACCCAACGGCCACCGCCACAGATAAATTAAAACCTAATAAATACAGCAACCAAAAGCCTCCCACTAGGGCAAAAGGTAGGGTGGTCATCACTAATATGGCTTCATCCATGCGTTGAAATGTTAGGTATAACAACAATAAAATAATCACTAATGTAATCGGGACAACTTGATGTAATTTTTCTTTAGCACGTAGTAAATATTCATATTGTCCTGACCATGCAATAGAGTAACCTGCTGGTAAGGTGATTTGATTACGTACCGCAGCTTGAGCGCGCTGGATATATCGTCCTAAATCGACATCATCAGCTAAATCGACAAATGTCCACCCATTAAGGCGTGCATTTTCACTCTTTAACATTGGAGCACCATCAGTGATTTTAACCTCTGCAATATGGGCTAATGGAATATGTGCCCCTGTTGGGGTGACGATTAATAAGGCTTTTAGTTTTTCTACATCATCACGCACTTCACGTGGAAAACGTAAATTCACAGGGTAACGTTCTAAACCTTCCACCGTTTCGGTAATATTGACTCCCCCTACCGCAGCACTGATCACCTGATTAATATCAGCAATATTTAAACCTAAACGTGCCGCTTTAATTCGATCAGGAATAATCTCCACATAACGTCCACCTGCCACCCGTTCAGAATATACCGAACGTGTTCCTGCGACATTAAGCATCACTTTTTCAATCTCTTTACCAATATTTTCAATGACTGCGAGATCTTCCCCTGAAATTTTAATCCCTACAGGCGTTTTAATCCCCGTCGCCAACATATCAATACGGGTTTTGATTGGCATCACCCACGCATTGGTTAACCCAGGAAAATTCACCGCAGCATCTAATTCATTGATTAATTTTTGTAAATCCATGCCTTCACGCCACGCTTCTTTGGGCTTTAATTGAATGGTGGTTTCAATCATAGTTAAGGGTGCGGGATCAGTCGCGGTATCTGCCCGCCCAATTTTACCAAATACCCGCTCAACCTCAGGAAATTGGGCAATGATACGATCAGTTTGTTGTAACAATTCTTGGGCTTTACCAATTGATAAAGCAGGTAAGGTGGTCGGCATGTATAATAAGTCACCTTCATATAACTGCGGCATAAACTCTGAGCCAATCCCCTGTGCAAATTTTTTCATCTCTTTATTTTCAGCAAACTGGGCACGCCATGCACTAACCAGATCTTTTTCCCATTGCTCTGCCTGCTCTATACCTAACCATTTCAAAGGTGTCACCACACCACCTACCCCATATAAAGGTACTAGCAAGGTCAACATGCTTAATAAAGCCATGATTAAAGTTAGTTTAGGAAAACGTAAAACAAGGTTTAAAAAAGGGCGGTAAATAAAAATTAATACGCGGTTTAATGGGTTGCTTTGCTCATTAGGAATGTGTCCACGGATAAAATAGCCCATTAATACAGGTACTAAGGTGACCGCTAAACCTGCAGCGGCTGCCATCGCATAGGTTTTAGTAAAGGCCAGTGGTGAAAATAAACGCCCTTCTTGTGCTTCTAAACTAAATACGGGTAAAAAGCTTAAGGTGATAATTAATAAAGAGAAAAATAATGCAGGGCCCACTTCAACTGATGCAGTGGTAATCAACCGCCAACGTTCTGTATTTGCTAAAGATTGATCAGGATTTTTCACATGCCACTTTTCAATGTGTTTATGCGCATTTTCAATCATCACAATGGCTGCATCCACCATCGCACCAATTGCAATGGCAATACCCCCTAAAGACATAATATTTGCATTAACACCTTGCTGTTCCATGATAATAAACGCAATGAGAATACCAATTGGTAAAGTTAAAATGGCAACAAATGCAGAGCGTAAATGAAATAAAAATACTAAACATACCAAGGCAACCACGATAAACTCTTCTAGTAATTTATGGCTCAGATTATCGACAGCACGTAATATTAATGAAGAGCGATCATAAGTGGTGATAATCTCCACACCTTCAGGCAAACCTTGCTCTAAAGTAGCGAGTTTTTGTTTCACTTTTTCAATGGTGGTTAGGGCATTTTCACCATAACGCATCACCACAATTCCACCTGTGATTTCACCTTCACCATCTAAATCAGCCACCACGCGCCGCATTTCAGGGCCTAAATGTACTCGTGCAATATCCCGTAATAAAATTGGCGTGCCTTCTTCATTCACCATCACAGGAATTGTTTCAATATCAGCAATGGTTTTTAAGTAGCCACGTGTACGTACCATATACTCGGCTTCTGCCAATTCCAGCACAGATCCACCAATTTCTTGATTGGCATTTTTAATGGCTTGGCTCACAGTTTTGAGTGGAATGTGATAGGCGCGTAATTTATCAGGATCCACTTCAATTTGATATTGCTTTACCATACCGCCGACTGTGGCAACTTCCGCCACGCCTTGCACAGTTTGCAATTCAAATTTTAAAAACCAATCTTGCAAACTACGTAGTTGGGCGAGATCGTGTTGCCCTGTTTTATCGACCAAAGCATAGGAAAAAATCCAGCCTACACCTGTGGCATCTGCGCCTAAACGCGGTTGTACCCCTGTGGGTAAATCAGCGGCGGCTTGGTTTAAATATTCCAATACCCGCGAACGTGCCCAATATAAGTCAGTGCCATCTTCAAAGATCACATATACATAAGAATCTCCAAAAAAAGAATATCCTCGCACTACTTTGGCTTTGGGTACGGATAACATAGTGGTGGTAATGGGGTAAGTAATTTGCTCTTCCACTACACGCGGTGATTGTCCTGCATACGAGGTTTTAATAATCACCTGTACATCAGATAAATCAGGAATGGCATCCAGTGGGGTTTTATTCAGAGCTTGCCAGCCCCAAAAACTTAAGAATGCAGTGGCAACCAGCACTAAAAAGCGGTTACCTATAGACCAACGGATCACGGCTGCTAACATGATCAACTCCTTTTATTATTATAATTATTGCTGCTGTAAACGGCGAAAACTGGCTTGTAAGTTCGCTTCAGAATCAATCAAAAATTGTCCAGACACCACAATTGAGTCATCAGGCTCTAAACCTGATAAAATTTCCACCTCATCACGGCTACGCATCCCCACAGTGACATCTACGGGTTGAAAACGTCCTTCCCCTAACGCACGCACCACACTTTGGCGTTCACCTGTTTCAATTAATGCCTCCCGTGGAATTTTCACCACATTGGTTTTCGCCCCACCATAAATCACTGCTTGGGCAAACATATTAGGTTTTAATAACCCGTCAGGATTGTTAAAACGTAAGCGTACTTTTAAAGTACGGGTTTTAGGGTTTAATTCAGGATAAATATAATCCACTTCCCCCTCCCACATTTTCCCTGGTAAAGCATCCACCTTAATTTCAGCAGTTAAGCCTGTTTTTACCCAGTTCAGTTGATGCTCGTAGACTTCCACTTGTACCCATATTGATGATAAATCAGCAATGGTAAAAAGTTGTGTTGTGGGGGTAATATACATGCCTTCACGAATGCCTAGATTAGTAATAATACCTGATTGTGGGGCGGTCATGGGCACGGTATTTTGTACTTTCCCTGTTTTAATCGCGCGTTTAATCACCCATTCAGGCACCCCTAATAAACGTAAACGGTTACGTGTACCTGCTTTATAACGGTTGTTTTGTATACCACGTTGGTCTTTGAGTTTTAAGGAAATCAACAAATCTTTTTGTGCAGCAAGAATATCAGGAGAATAAAGTGACAATAAGGTTTGCCCTTTTTTAACTTTATCACCTTCAGCCCGCACCTTTAGCTTCTCCACCCAACCTTCAGCGCGAGGGTGCACATGACTTAAACGCTTTTCATCATAGGTGACATAGCCCACAGTTTTAATATATTTCCATAAACGTCCTTGGGTTACAGTGGCAGTGCGGATACCCATATTATTCACAATGGCAGATTTAACGGTCACAATGGGTAAACCGTCATCCTCTGAGGTAGAAATCTCCTTGAGTACTAAATCCATGCCACAAATTGGGCAAGTCCCTTCTTCTCCTCGTACAATTTGCGGGTGCATAGGGCAAACATAAGTGGGGTTTAAATGTTTTTCAGCATGTTGTAATGCCGTTTGTTTTAATACATCCGCCACTGATTCAGAGCTATTTACAGGGCTATGGGCAGCATTAGCTGAACTATGTTGGTGATCTTCAGCATTCAGAATAGGGGTAATAAGTTGAGATAAAACTAATCCGTACAATCCACGGCGTACCCAATGTTTTTGAGTTGTGTGACACATAATAATGTCCTTTAATTTTCTTTAAACAGAGCACTACACAGGCAGCATAAGTGCAACCTAAGTGTAAATAAAGCAATGAAAATTAAGCAATAAAACGTGGGGGACGTTGAGGTAAGGAGGCAATAAAATGATAAAAATGTGGTAAGCTAGCGGTCATTTTTACCATAGGTTGTGGGGTAGTTAGTGCAGGTGTATCAAAAGACAGGGCAACAAATTGGCAGAATTGGCAATGTCCTGTTTGTGGGCAGCTTTGTTCTTGTTCAGCATTATTACTATACTGGTCTGCACTGCTCATATGGCAAGGAAAAGAAGTTGTTTGTTCAACTGTATTTTGTATCGATTGGAATGTTGCAGGGCACACACTTCCCCCCAAGACTAACCATGCTTGGAAAACGAGGCTACAAACAAGGTAGCTAATGAGAAGGGAATGACGAACAATCATAAGCAAAGTATATCCTGCTTATTTATTTTTTTACAGTAAAAAATATTTCAGGATTTTGCAGGGATAAATAAAGGGAAGAGAGGTTTTTTTAATATCCTTTACACCTCTACTTCCCTTGATTCCATACCTGTTTATAGAGAACGTTTAATTTCGTCCTCTTCCTTCACGGTTTTCTTTCTCTTTTTGCTGTTGCAAAATCACTGTACATTCATCAATTTTTTTATTGCGTTTTGATTTAATACTTTTCTCTTCTTGTGCCTGTTTTGCACGACGTTCTTTAATAGCCTGTAGGCGGGTTAAGTATTCACTGAAATCAGTCATGATGCCTTTACGCTCAGTGTTTTTACTGCGTAAAGTATGATGGGTATTTTTTAAACGCTGTTTAACGTTTTTAATATTCGTCACCATAGTTTGACGCTCTGTTTTAGAAACCGCCTTGTTATTTTTCCCCATTTCATAGTTCTTTTCTAAATCTGCTAAGTTTTTATTTAAACTATCAATATAAGCACTGATAGAGGAAATTGCAGCATCCACTGTACCTAAACGTGCATCCCGTGCAGTAATAATATCTTCTTCATTACTGAATAATGCCAACAGTTCTTGCTCTTTTTCACGTACCATCTTTTTATCACGTGCTTTTTTCTCACACATTTCTTTTTTAGCAATTTCAGCACGAATTTCTTCGGGGGTTTTGGCACGTTTCACTGTACGAACCCGTACACCTTGACGATTCAGCTCTTCATGTCCTTGTTGTGAAAACTGAGGTGGAACAACGGAACCACATTCCCGCATCCCATCTTCATTTGTCCAACATTTTATCCGTCCTGCTTGTGCAGAAGGGGCTAAAAAAAGACCACAACTTAATAAAAAAGTAATAAATGTGAACATATATCGTTTGTTACTATAGGATATATACCGTTTAAACATTGTCGTTTGCCTGTTTTTTTCCGCTAAAATGAACTAAGTTATCTTTTAGTGTACAAGGTTTATACGTCAGATGCACATGCCACTGCGTGACCCATTTTGAAGGTAAATTTATTATGCATCGTATCAAAAACCATTTTATAACAAAAATAACCGCTCTCTTATTTTTATTAACGAGTAGCTTGGGTTTTGCAAGCACATCTGTGCCTGAATTATTAGTACCGTGGACACAGTGGGCACTCAAAGATCAGCCGACACATAGCTGCCCTTATCATTTTAATAATAGCAAACAAAAACAATGCGTTTGGGCAAGCACCTTAGTGTTAGCGGTAACAAAAAAAGGGGCGAGTTTTGAACAGTTGTGGCAAGTTTATACACCACAGTGGATTCGTCTAGTCGGTGATAAAAAACACTGGCCTCAAGTGGTAAAACTAAATGGACAAGCCGCTATCGTGGTGGAAAAAAAAGGTTATCCCAGTATTTTTATTGAGCAGGCAGGAGAATATAAAGTTAGCGGAGAATTTCATTGGCAACAACGCCCTGAAGCCTTAGCCATTCCTGCTCATACGGGTTTAGTATCATTAACAAAAGAAGGCAAACAAATTGCTGCACCTGAAATTGATAAAAAAGGGCGACTATGGTTACAACATGGGATGCAAAATACCCAAAAAGCGACACTTGAAAATCGGGTAGAGCTGAAAATTTATCGTCATATTATTGATGATATTCCACTGCAAACTGTGACCCGTGTTGAATTAGATATTGCAGGACAACCCCGTGAGATTATTATTCATGGAATGATGCTCGATCAACATGTGCCCATGAATTTAAGCAGTAAATTGCCTGCAAGGGTAGAAAGTGATGGGAGTTTGCGTTTACAAGCCCGTGCAGGTTCATGGGTAATCCACAGTAAAAGCCGTCAAACTATACGCCGTGATGTATTGCAGTTACCTGATGTAAAAAATAAAACTAGTGCGACAAATCATTATGCTGTTGCTGAAGAAGTGTGGGTTTTTCAAGCACGCAATGCTTTACGTGCAGTAGAAGTGACAGGAGTTGCCAGTATTGATCCACAACAAACCAGTTTACCCAAACAATGGCGTAATTACCCCACTTACCTAATCAAACAAGGGGAAGTATTAAATTTAGTAGAGAAACGCCGAGGTGACCCTGATCCTGCTGCAAACCAATTAGAGCTTAATCGTGAATTTTGGCTAGATTTTGATGGACAAGGTTATAGTGTCAAAGATCGTATTACAGGTGTGATGAATCAAGATTGGCGGTTAGAAATCAATGATCCTGCACAGTTAGGACGAGTAAATGTAAACGGGCGAGATCAATTTATTACGCGTTTAGCAGAAGATAAACGTGCAGGCGTGGAAATTCGCCTGCGTAATGTAAAATTAAATGCTGAAAGCCGTTTAGAAGAGCATGTCAATATCTTGCCTGCTGTGGGTTGGAATCATGATTTTCAATCAGTCAGGGCAACTTTACACCTTCCCCCAGGTTGGCGAGTTTTTAAGGCCACGGGTATAGACAGTATTACCAATACATGGTTACGTAAATGGACATTGCTAGATATTTTTGTGGTGTTAATTGTGACGATTGCGGTGGCTAAATTATGGCGATGGTATTGGGGCGGTATTGTGTTGACCACCTTAGTATTGAGCTACCACGAATTGATGGGGTTGCAGGTAATAGCATTAAACCTCTTAATTGCCTTGGCATTATTACGTGTCTTACCCGCTAATATGGTCAAAATTAATGCGGTGATGCGCTTTTATCGTAATGGGAGTATTTTAGCCTTATTGTTGCTGAGTATTCCGTTTATGGTGTCACAAATGCGTCAAAGCTTTTACCCTCAATTAGAACGCCCTCACGTACAGTTAGCAAACAGTCAAACCCAGTCTTATTCTTACCCATCATCCCCTGCGATGGAAGAGTTAAAAATAGAAACTGATGATGTGATGCCCCCCATGCAAAGCAAAGATACCCCCTCGCCTGTACAAAAAATTCAACAACGCATACAACAAACCACTTCTTATACCTATAATCGTGTGCCTAAAAAATCAATTAAAAAACAGTATTCACAAATTGATCCTTCTATCCAAGTGCAAACAGGGCAAGGGATGCCTAATTGGCATTGGCATCGTATTTATATGTCATGGTCAGGGCCTGTAGAAAAACAGCAACACATTAATCTCACGCTGATTTCACCGCGTATTAATAGCATATTAAATGTATTGCGAGTTATTTTATTAAGCTTATTATTAGCGGTTATTTTCTTTATAACCTTTAAGCCTCGGAGCGAAAAATTGCGCTTTGATTTACCCAAAGAGTTGCCTAAATCAAGTACTACTGCATCAGTATGGATGGTAGCAGCTGTAATAGGCATGATGAGTATTACAGCCAGCCCTGCTTTATTTGCTCAAAATGTGAATACGGCTGAAAATGTATTTATTTCTCCACCTGAACCTAATATTAAACCTGTGGCAGAAAAAAGTATTTCAGTACAACAGGTGGCAAAAGTTGAGCCTACCATACGCCATATCAATACAGCCTATCCTTCAGCAGAATTATTGGCCGCATTACAACAAGAGCTGATTAAACCCCCTGCTTGTTTGCCTTATTGTGCCAGTATCCCTCGTCTAGTGTTATCAGTTAAAAATGAGCAATTACAGGTACGGGCAGAAATACATGCCGCAGCCTCAGTCGTAGTGCCTTTACCTGCCTCTCAATATGGGCACTGGTTACCCACACAGATTATTGTGGGTGATAAGCAAGCTGATACATTATTTCGTGATAAATCAGGGCATATTTGGGTTTATCTTGAAAAAGGCATTCATCAGGTCTTTTTATCAGGCACATTACCTGAAAAAAATGCAATACAACTGAGCTTTGCAACACTCACCCCGCGCTTTGTGGAAGCCACAGCAGAAGGCTGGCGCATTGATGGCTTACATAAAAATGGGGTAGTCGATACTCAATTACAATTAAGTCGTATTCGTCATGCTAAAAAGGTGAATAATGATAAGCTTACCATGACCGAAATTGCACCTTTTTTACAAATAGAACGTACTCTAACCTTGGGTTTAGATTGGCAAATTCATAGTCGTTTAACGCGCCTTACCCCAACAGGAAATGCAGTCGTGGCTGAGATTCCATTGTTAAAAGGAGAATCCGTCACTGAAGAACATATTCACGTTAAAGAGGGACATGTATTAGTTAATTTATCACCAAAACAAAAAACACTTACATGGACATCTGTATTTGAACAGCAGGCTGAATTTACGTTAACCGCTAATGAAGATATGGCAATTCGTGAAGTGTGGCATTTAAATGTTGGGGAAATTTGGCACAGTGAAATCACTGGAATCCCAGTGGTACACCATCAAAATGAAAAAGGGCGTTGGTTACCCACATGGAAACCTTGGCAAGGAGAGCAAGTGAGCATTTCTGTACAACGTACCAAAGGGGTGACAGGACAGATTTTAACCATTGATGAAAGCCGTTTAGATGTCACGCCTGCACGAAACATTACCCGTAGTGAATTAAGCCTACAAATTCGCAGCAGTCGCGGTGGACAACATGACATCAAATTGCCTGAAAATGCTCAATTACAAAGTGTGACAATTAATGGTACACTACAGCCCATTCGCCAAGAAGGACAACGGGTCACTGTACCCATTATGCCCAGTGCACAAAAAATTAAGCTCGTTTTTAGTCAAGCAATTGGATTAACTGAAAAATTTACAACACCACGTATTGATATTGGTGTGGAAAATGTCAATACACATATAGTGGTGCACATGCCACGAAATCGCTGGATTCTTTGGATTAATAGTCAACCTATGGGACCTTCTGTGCTCATCTGGGGTATTTTATCTATTATCCTATTGGCTGCTATTGGTTTAGGGCGCGTACAACTCACCCCTTTAAAAACTAGACACTGGTTATTATTAGGGATTGTACTCAGCCAATTACCTGTAATAGCAGCCTTATCCGTGGTGGCATGGTTTATTCTGCTTGGTTGGCGACGTGATTATGTCATACCCTCTACCTCTGCGTTGCGGTTTAACCTAATACAAATAGGGCTTGTTATGCTGACAGTCATAGCATTATCTGTATTAATCACTGCCATACATCAAGGGTTATTAGGGCACCCACAAATGCATATTGCGGGCAATGGCTCCAATGCAAGCACATTATACTGGTATCAAGATCGCAGTGGCAGCACCTTGCCAGAAGTCTGGGTACTTTCCTTGCATATGCTTGTATATCGTATCGCCATGCTACTGTGGGCACTGTGGTTATCCTTTGCAATGATGCGTTGGTTACGTTGGGGCTGGCAATGTTTTAGCACTGATGCCTTATGGAAACCTTTACGACAAAAAATTACAACCCCATAATAGTGTCTAAATGGACATGTATTATTGGTCATAGTTAAAATAAAACGGATTAGAGTTAGAGGCAAACCTTGAAACAGTATCTATCTACATTATTCACCCAAGTCTTTGAGACGCTGAAACAACAAGGTACGATTGCGGCCGACACCCCTGCGCGTTTTACAATAGATCGCACAAAAGATGCACGTAACGGGGATTTTGCCTGTAATATTGCAATGGTTTTATCTAAAGCAGCTAAAATGCGCCCGCGTGATTTAGCTGAACAGGTGACAGCTTTATTACCTGAAACTGCTCAGATTGAAAAAGTTGAGATTGCAGGGCCGGGGTTTATTAATATTTTCCTTGCTCGTTCTGCATATGAAGATACCTTACGCCAAATCATGGCATCAACGGATCAATATGGACAATCCAAAATGGGGGCAGGGCAATCTGTACTGGTTGAGTATGTGTCAGCAAACCCGACAGGTCCTTTACATGTTGGACATGGGCGTGGCGCGGCATATGGCTCTGCCTTAGCAAATTTATTAAGTACAGCAGGGTACAGCGTTCACAGAGAATATTATGTGAATGATGCAGGGCGGCAAATGGATATTTTAGCCACCAGTGTTTGGTTACGGTATTTAGAATTGTGCAAAGCGGAGATTAAATTCCCAGTCAATGGTTACAAAGGGGATTATATCTGGGATATTGCCGCTATTTTGCATGATGAACATGGTTCAGCTTTATATGATGCCCATTTAGATATTTATGAAGGGGTACCGCCTGATGAAGACCAAGGTGGTGATAAAGAAAAGCATATTGATGCCTTAATTACACGCTGTAAATGGTTATTAGAAGATGTGTCATATCGTCATGTCTTTAAACTCAGCATTGACACCATTTTAAATGATATTCGCCAAGATTTAGGTGAATTTGGTGTTGAATATGATGAGTGGTTTTCTGAATACTCATTAACCAAAAATGGCACTGTTCAACGTGCGATTGAACAGTTAAAAGCAGGCGGGAATACCTATCTACAAGATGGGGCACTTTGGTTCCGCTCCAGTGATTTTGGGGATGAAAAAGATCGCGTTGTGATTCGTGATAATGGGCAACAAACTTATTTTGCTTCTGATATTGCTTACCACTTAAATAAACTAGAACGTGGATTCGACCAAATTATTAATATTTGGGGTGCTGATCATCATGGTTACGTACCGCGTGTAAAAGCTGCCATGACTGCTTTAGGCACCGATGCAAATAAACTCACTGTATTATTAGTACAATTTGCTAATTTATACCGTGGTGAAGAGCGTTTACCAATGTCTACCCGTAGTGGTGAATTTGTCACCTTACGTGATTTACGTAAAGAAGTCGGTGATGATGCCGCGCGTTTCTTCTATACCCAACGTAAGAGTGAACAACATTTAGATTTTGATTTAGAATTAGCCAAATCACAATCTAATGATAACCCTGTTTATTACATTCAGTATGCCCATGCACGTATCGCCAGTGTGGTGAAACAACTGGCTGAACAAGGTATCACATGGACAGCACGAGACGATATTGATTTAAGTATCCTAAACAGTGAACAAGAAATGCAGCTGATGACCTTATTGGCGCGTTATCCTGAAATGGTGGAAACCGCTGCTCAAAGCTATGAGCCTCATCAAATTACCTATTTCTTACGTGAATTAGCACAAGCTTTCCATACTTACTACTACGCCAGTAAATTTATTGTTGATGATACGGCTGTCCGAGATGCACGATTGTATCTCATTGTGGCAACACAGCAGGTATTACGTAACGGTTTATGTATTCTTGGTGTATCTGCTCCCGAGGTGATGTAGTGGCAAAAGTGGCAAGACGACGACAACGTTATGTCACCGATACAGGACATGAAAATACCTGCCCGCCCCGCTGGGCATGGCTGCTGGCGGGTATTTTTATTGGTATCTTTATTTCATTTTTAGTATATTTACGCGAAATTGCCCCCCAACAAACCATGTTGCAGCACCCCCCACCGCCAACACTGGTCAGTGGAGAAACAACTCCTAATACAGTTGTTCCCCCAGAGGTTACAGCAGTTAAAAAAGAAGTAGAGCTTGCAACAGTTGCCAGTGTAGATAAACAAGAGGCAACGAAAAGTGAAGGCTTTACCTTTCATGATCTCTTATCACAAGCAGAGGTGAATTTAACCCAATCTTCTGCTGCGACAACACAGCCACAGCAAGCTTTACCTATATCACAACAAGCATTGCCTGACACAGTGACCCGTGCTCCTGCTGGAACCTTATTTGTCTTACAGGTGGGATCATTTCGTGATTTACGCGAAGCTGATGGCTTACGTGCTCATCTCACCTTATTGGGGTTTCAATCCTATGTTGAAAAAGCCTCTTTAGCAGGGGGTGATGTATGGCATCGAGTGCGTTTAGGTCCTTTCCGTGATATTCAGCAAATGAATGACATGCGTGCCGCCTTGCAAGCACAGAATGTCACCACCATGGTATTGAAAAAATAGTTACTTCACGTCCCTTTCTTCTTTCACATTACATGATTGTTTATGTCTATAGCTAAAAAACCTGTCACCCTTCTTATTCTTGATGGCTGGGGGTATTCTGAAACTCCTGAGCATAATGCCATCCATCACGCTAAGACTCCCGTGTGGGATAAGGCGTGGGCACAATACCCACATACTTTAATTGATGCCTCAGAGCAACATGTTGGTTTACCCAGTGGTCAAATGGGGAATTCTGAAGTGGGGCATTTAAACCTTGGTGCAGGACGCATTGTCTACCAAGATTTTACCCGTGTGAGTTTAGCCATTGAAGAAAAAACATTTTTTACTAACCCTGCATTAATGGGGGCAGTAGATGGCGCAGTAGAGAAACAAGCCGCTGTACACATCATGGGATTATTATCCCCAGGGGGTGTGCACAGTCATGAAGATCATATTATTGCCATGATTGAATTAGCGGTGCAACGCGGTGCTAAAAAGGTTTATTTACACGCCTTTTTAGATGGACGTGATACCCCGCCTCGTAGTGCCTTGCCTTCTATCGAACGTTTAGAAGCCACCTTTAAACGTTTAGGTGTAGGGGAGTTTGCATCTATCATGGGGCGTTATTATGCAATGGATCGTGATAACCGCTGGGATCGTGTACAAGCGGCTTATGATGTGATCACACAAGGTAAAGGGAAGTCTGCTATCAGTGCAGCTACCAGTTTACAAATTGCGTATGATAATGATGTGAATGATGAGTTTGTGATCCCGACTGCTATTTTAAATAGTGAAGGGGAACGAGTCAAAATGGCAGAAAATGATGCTTTAGTCTTTATGAATTTCCGTGCTGATCGGGCACGTGAGATCACAAAAGCTTTTATTGAAGCTGATTTTTCAGGTTTTGAGCGTGATTATCATCCTAAACTCTCTAGTTATGTGAGCTTAACAGAGTATCATGCTGATTTTGATTGTGCTGCGGCTTATCCACCTGAAACCTTAACCAATAGTTTTGGGGAGTATTTAGCGAATCAGGGGTTAACCCAGTTACGTATTGCAGAAACAGAGAAGTACGCCCATGTGACCTTTTTCTTTAGTGGGGGACGTGAAGATGAGTATGAAGGGGAAACCCGTATTTTAGTGAATTCCCCTAATGTGGCGACTTATGATCTTCAACCAGAGATGAGTGCCCCTGAAGTGACTGAAAAGTTAGTCGATGCCATCAGTCACCAACGTTATGATGCGATTGTTTGTAATTATGCGAATGCTGATATGGTGGGTCATACTGGGAATATGGCAGCCGCAACTAAGGCGATTGAAGCCTTAGATGAGTGTGTTGGTAAAGTGATTGATGCAACTTTAGCAGCTGGCGGAGAGTTATTAATTACAGCTGATCATGGTAATGCTGAAAAAATGCAGGATAACGAAACAGCGCAAGCACATACTGCACACACTTTAAACGTTGTACCTTTACTGTACATTGGACGTGAAGCGGAGTTATCTGATACAGGGGCTTTATCTGATATTGCGCCGACTTTATTGCATTTAATGGGTTTAGAGCAGCCTAAAGAAATGACAGGAAAAAGCTGTGTGAGCTTAAAAGCAACTGAGAAAACAACCTAATCCTTTTAAACACCCTTTATCCTCATTCCCACGTATTCTTACGTGGGAATGCCCTCCCTGACACATTACCTCACAAGCCCCCACCGCCTCGTACTCTTTATTTTTTAGTATAAAAAACATTAATTTACAATTATAAATCATGTGTACTCTACACACCTATATTTTTCTAATAGACAGAGAATTTCACGTTTACAATACTTTAATAAAAAAGAATTTATCAGTATTCTTACTACCTATAAACTGAATCTTTACCAATGAATATAGGTATAAAATGAGGTTACTCTGGCTAAAACTAACAATTCATTTATTGTTTATTGCTACAAGAATAATATTGCAAAAAAAATGAGTGTTTAGATATAGTATTATATACTTACTAAGTTAATAAAAAACTTAAGGCTATAAAAAATAGAATATAGAGTCATGAAGAAAAATCATTATATATATAAATCTTCCCCCTATATAGAAAGTACACCACTCGATATAGATAGTGATGGTGGGATAATTAACGCCTTGCAATTCTTTACTATGAGTGAAAAATCTCGAGATGAATATATTGTTGCAGATTTTCCAGAGGTTTTATTTCATGGAAGGGATGCAGATTTTATTTTAGGCAATGCTAGGGAGGCTATAATAACTATATTTGAAGATACCATATATTCTGGGTGTTTCTTTGATGAATGGATTGAAGATGAAAGCTTAGAGGATATAGGGATCGAAAATGATTTTAAGAACCTCTATAAACACCTTCAAGTTGATATAGATATACTATATGGTAATTGGAGATCTATACAAAAAGAGGCTGCATATATACTAACACGTTTAGGCTGGAGTGAAGTTATTGGTGTAATACCCTTTATATCTTGTGAGGATATATTAAATATCTGGTCTTATGGTCATTACCAATATCAAATTGAAAATGCAACAAAAGAGGTTTATGCATTAAATGATGGGCAGGGAAATATCAATATTAAAGGAGAAAAATCTGAATTTATTTTATATTTTAGGGAAAAACCTTATGTGATTCTGTGGTCAGCTTACCAAGATAGTGTTGGTTACTATTTACTGAGAACAGGGGTTAAAGCCTATCATAAAGAAATAACACAAATCAGTTATAAGTTAGAAAATGGTTTAGATCCAAATAAAAATATTAGTGAACAAATACTGCCAGTATTGAAATTATTTAAAGATAATGCACTTCATTTGATGAATTATAAGCCATCTTTATATAATTTAAATATTATTGATACTAAATCGACAGATTTAATTTATTTCCTCCCTCTCAAGCATACTTATATTTTTACAAAGCCTAAAGATAATTTACATAATAAAATAATTGAAAAATATAAAATTTTTATTAAATCTGGAAAATTACCTGTTATTTTGACCACTTCTATACAAGGTAGTGAGTGTTCATTTATTATTGATGGTCATCATAAATTTGAAGCATATATTCAACTTAAACAAGATCCTAATATTGTTAGTATTGAAATACCTTGCTCTAAACTCCTAAAAACAACAGGAAAGCAAACAATACAAAAAGATAAAAGATTTTTCATATTAAATAATAGATTTAGATATAAATCATAGATATTAATTTTTAGAGAAAGGAGGATAATTTCTTGAAAAATCAGCTTGTATTTTTTATTGATGTAGATGATACATTTGTACGCAGCTATGGGAATAAAAGAGTGCCTATCCCTGCTGTGATTGAGCACCTCAAAACATTGTATCAACAAGGGGCTGATTTATACTGCTGGAGTTCTGGCGGCGCGGACTATGCCCAAAACAGCGCAGCAGAATTTGGTATCGACAATATATTTACTAGCTATCTACCCAAACCCCAAGTTATGATTGATGATATGAACGTTAATAATTGGAGAAAACTACTCCAAGTTCACCCTAATAGCTGTGTATCAATGAAATTAGAAGATTATGAGGAGACCCTTAAAAATAAGTAAAGGGGAGAGTTTCTATACTGTCATGTTATTTTTTATAAAACATCATGATACAAAATTTCATTCATCCTCTTGCTCTGATAAAGCATGATTAATCTGCTCATGATTAAAACCCCGTGTATAGAGAAAACGCATTTGACGCGCACGTTCTTTAGCATCATGTGGCAAAGCTATACCAAAACGTCTTATTTTTACTTGATAAGCAAGCTCAAACCAATCAACAGGTTCCTCTTGTAAGGCTTGATAGATCATTTCACGATGAATGCCACGCTGTTGTAATTCTTGAGAAATACGATTTAAACCATGTCCTTTATTGACTCGTGAACGAATAAAGCTTTCAGCAAAACGTTGTTCACTTTGTAAGTTAGCTTTGCTTAATTCTTCAATCACTTCTTGTACTAAATCAGAATCAAAGCCTTTTTTATGTAATTTTTGCCCTAGCTCCCGTTGAGAGTGCTCACGAATAGAAAGATAATGAACCGCTGAATTGTGAATACGCTGTTTTTCTTTCATAGTAGCAGGCTTATATATTTGATTAAATAAAGTAAAAATAGCTTAAGTGCATATATAAATAAAATGTATACACTTAAGCATATTGACCTACTCTTTATTTAGGTTGGATAACTGTTTTAATCAAGGCTTGTGCACTGATCGCACACACTAATAATGCCCAAACAATTACCGCGCCACTGGGTAAATCAGTGATAGCAGAGACGTATAAACCCAGTGCATAGGCAATAATTCCAACAGCATAAGCCAGTAATAAGGCAGTTTTTGTATTGTTGATACCTCGCACAGCTAAAGCTGGGATAATTAAGCTTGAAAAAACTAAATATACTCCAACTAGTTGCACAGAAGCAGTCACCGCAAGAGAGAAAATAAGGTAAAACCCTAATCGCCCTAACTGTCCATATTTTCGATGTATTCCTCCCCAGATAAGGAGAAGCAGTGCATATAATGCAGCAACAGGTAATAATTGCCGTATATCTACCCATAAAATTTGCCCACTGAGTAAGTCACGTAAATGTTCCCCCCCATGTGGATTATGCGCAAGTAATAGCAAACCGCTGCTTGCTGCCACAATAAAAATAACACCAATCAAAGCTTCTAAACTATGCTGATACTTTGATTCTAACCAGAAAATAAATAATGCCCCTGTCACTGAGCTAAGTGTGGCGATAATTTGCACTTCCCAACCGTGCAAATCCCAGCCACTGGTATACGCTGCAATCACCCCTAGTCCTGCAATTTGAGCAATGGCTAAATCAATAAAGATAATGCCTTTTCTCAATACAATTTGTCCTAGTGGCACATGTAATGCGATCACCAATACCCCCGCAATAAAAGCAGGGAGTAAAATACTTAACTCAATACTGTCTCCGCTCATTTATGTTCCTGTAATAAAGTACTAATTAAGTTATCAAAAAAAGAAAATAATTGATTCTCATCTGTAGTGGCAGCTAAAGGTGTCACAGGAATCCCTGTTTTATTAGCTAACCATTCCGCTGAACGAGAAGATTGATAAGCAGCATAAATAATCAATTCAGCAGGATTATTTTTCATTTGAGTTAATAAACGACTTAAATCACCACTACTAGGGGGAATCCCCGGTTTAGCTTCAATGGTGGCAACTTGCTCTAAGCCTAACCACTGATTTAAATACACCCAATGATTATGATACACCACCACTTTTTTACCTTTTAAAGGTGCTGCTTTAGCTTCCCATTGCTGAATAGCCGTTGCCCATTTTTGCTTAAATGCATGATAACGTTGTTGATAAAAATCACTATGTTCATGATCAAGTTGTTGTAAACGCTGACTTAAAGGAATAGCAACTTCAGCAATTAAATGCGGGTTAAGGTGAATATGTGGGTTCCCAGCAGCATGAATATCCCCTTCACTACGATCTAAACGTTGTGGGGCTCCTGTTAAAGCCACATAGTCTGTTGCCATAAAAAAGCCATCTGCTCCATCTTGAATCCGTGGGTTACCCGCTTTACGTTGTAATAAAGGTAACCAACCAACCTCTAATTCTGCCCCTGTACAAACCAATAAATCAGCACGACGGGCTTTAGCAATTAAGCTAGGGCGTGCTTGGATATGGTGTGGGTCTTGTAAGGCATGGGTTGCGGTAAAAACGGATACACGCTCTCCCCCTAATTCTTTAACCAAGGCTCCCCATTCTGGTTCACACGCAAATACCTGCAAACTATCCTGTGCCATTACAGTAGAGGGAAGTAGCAATGCAATAATTAAACTAATATATTTCATAATAAATTCCTGATAAGACTAGAATAACCCTGCTTTAGAATTGGTGTGCACCATGACTACCTAAACTATAGGTATATTGTAAAAACAGTTGGTTATCAGTGTGCTCTGAAGATTTATCACGATTGTATTGTAAGCGGATACGGCTAAATTCACTAGGTACCCATTGTAACATTGCACTATAACGGCGAGGTGTATGTCCGTGGTTATCTAAGCCTGCTTCAGCTAATATATCAGGCTCTGAACCTGTATTATTGCTTTTTAGTTGGTCATAACGTAGCCCTGCTTGCCATTGTGGCATAAATTGATACACCGCTTGTGTATACCAACCTGATTGTTTACCTTGATAAGTGGTGGTTTCAAACGGATCGCTGTTTAACAGGTTAATCGTACCCGCTTCACGGCGATCAAAGTATTCAAACTGTAAGGTAAGATGGCTGTTTTTTAAGTTCCCATTACGTGCCCATTTATAAATCAATGCCACGGTATTAATTTTGCTATCCCCTGTAAAAGAAGGCATTTCAGCTACACCATGATCATCATGCTCATCATGGTCTTCCCCTTTATGCTCATGAGCATGTCCCCCTGTGGTACGCCCTTGCACATCGCTGGCGCGCCAATGCCCTAGCTCCACTAACCAACTGTGATCCGTGCCAATATCTCCACCAATATTGGCAAACCCACTCCACGCACCGACACCACTGTGTTCACCTGCTGAAGGGAAACGTGCACCACGGAAAACTTCTGCCCCCACTTCTAAAAATAAATCGGTGGGTGCGATATAGCTCAGTTGTAAACCATCATCTACTAATTGATTACCAAATAAACCACGGTAAATCAATGGCGCATCAGCAAAACTCCAACTGTGTTGATGTTGCTCATTTAAGTAACCAAACCCTGATAAAAATCGCCCTGCTTTTGCTGTTAAACCATGCCCTAAACCCAAGGTTTGTACAAAGGCTTCTTCTAATTCTACTTCTGTTGTCCCATCATGCTCATGTAAAGCAGCGGTAATTTTACCGTAAAATTTATCATCAATATTGGCAGAGGCACTGATTTCAGTATGCCCAATACTAAAGCCTTCTTCCCCTAAACCTGCTTCCCCACCTAGTGCAAAACCAGAGAGCTCATACTCTTCTGCTTCATTATCAAAGCTTGCATATCGTCCATCTAACACAATGCTGATGGCAGGGTTAAAGCTATTGGCTTTTTTAGTGGGTTTAGTTTGTTTTTTGGCTTGACGTGCAGTGGTTTCTGCTTTATTTGCCGTCTTCTCTGCTACTTGTAATCGTTGCTCTAAGGTTGAGATACGCTGTTCATATTGTTGTTTCATGCGCTGAATATCTGCGCGTAATTGATCAATGTCGCCATTGGCTAGTGCACTGGCAGGTAATAAAATAGAGGCAATAAGAGACGGTAAAACTAAACGTTTCATGTTTTTCTCACACAAAATTAGCCTATAGAAAACCTTCCCCAAAGAAAGAATTCACTATAGAAAATAAAAATTTTTTAAATAAATGGATTAGCTAAAGTGTGTAAAAGGCGGGGCACGAATCGCAACAGAGGAATAGCTTGCAATCCTTATTACCTGAGGAAAATGAATTAAAATAGCAGGGGAATGAACAGATAACAGAATAGTAAAGGCTTGTGAAATAAGCGAACTATCTGAATTATGTTGGGCGAGCGTATACGCTTCACAGGTTTTAGTATGCGTGTGAAAGGGATGATCGGCATCGTGCAATGCAATACTGGTGTGTGCATACACCACAACAATGCTTAATAAAAATGCACAAAATGATAAATACGGTTTTCGGCTCACCGAATTTAAACCTTAAAAAATTAAGTAAAATACAGGCTAAAAATAATACCATGCAGTACCAATGATGTGAAATTTATTTACTGTAATTGAAGAAGAATAGCCAATACTATATTTTTGACAGTTATAAAGCGCAATAAAATAAAAAAAACTTGAAAATTTTGACTCAATTACATAGAGTTATTGCATATAACTTATATTTACTATAGGCTGGTTACTAAATATACCAAAGCAGCGTTAATATTATGAAATTTATCCACGCAGCCGACTTACATCTTGATAGCCCTTTATTAGGCTTAACGCGCTATGAAGGTGTACCGTTGGAGTGCACTCAAAATCCAACCCGCCGTGCTTTAGCAAACATGGTGGATCTTGCTTGTGATGAGTCCGTTGATTTTATTGTCTTGGCAGGTGATTTATATGATGGAGATTGGAAAGACTACAATACAGGATTATTTTTTAACCAACAAATGAGCCGCTTACGAGAGGCAGAAATTGATGTGTTTATGGTACGTGGTAATCATGATGCAATGAACAGTATGACGCGCCAATTACGCTTACCTGATAATGTGGTGGAGTTTTCAGAAAAAACACCTGAAACGCGTGTATTAGAACATTTAGGCGTGGCATTACATGGGCAGAGTTTTCCTACCACTGCGGTTACTGATGATTTAAGTGCTAACTACCCCAAAGCGATGGCAGGTTTTTTTAATATTGGTGTGTTACATACCAGTGTTAATGGGCGAGAAGGACATGCAAATTATGCCCCTTGTAGTCTGAATAGTTTATTACAACATGACTATGATTATTGGGCATTGGGGCATGTACATAATCGTGAAATATTACATCGTGAACCGTGGGTGGTATTTTCAGGTAATTTACAAGGTCGTCATGCACGTGAGACGGGGGCAAAAGGCTGTACCATTGTTGAAGTACAAGATGGCAATATTCACCTTGATCATCGTGAAGTAGATGTGATGCGTTGGGAAACCTGTCGTATTGATATCAGCCAGTATGAGTTTTTAGATGAAGTGACTGATCAAACTGCTGATGCAGTCACCAATGCTTTATCTCAAATTGAAGATAAACCTTTAGCCTTGCGTTTTGAATTACACGGTGCAGGTATGTTGCATCATGAATTACATGCCACCTTAGAAGGCTGGAGTAATCAAGTACGTGCCGCTGCAACAGATTTAAGCAGTAGTCAAGTGTGGATTGAGAAAATTAAATTACAAACCCGCACTTTACAACAGGAATATGAGCATAATGACAGTGCCTTAGCCACCTTAACCCAGTTATTACAAGAATTGCCTAATGATGAGCAAGCATTGCGTCAATTAGCACAACATTTACAACCTTTAAATAAAGTTTTACCTCCTAGCTTACAACAAGGGTTTAACTATAATTCTACAAAAGTAGATGATTTAGATACGGTGCGCCATGCATTGCATGGAGTAAGGGAATTACTACTAGCACGCCTCTCACAATTATGAAAGTATTACAACTTGAATTATTAGCTTTTGGTGCATTTCAACAACGTACATTGGATTTTTCTAATCCTCAAAGTAATTTCCATATTATTTATGGAAAGAATGAGGCAGGAAAAAGTACAACATTACGTGCTTTAAATGCAGCTTTTTTTGGTTTCCCTGCCCGTTTAAAAGAGCTCAATGGGCAAGTTCCTCACCTTGGTGCTCGGCTTTTATCTACAACAGGGGAGGAGCTGTATTTTTTTCGTCGCAAAGGACGTAAACATGCATTAACCGATGAACAAAAGCAGCCACTGGATACCCAACAGTTACAACATTTTTTTGGGCAAATGAATGAAAACCAATACAATGCCCTTTTTTCTTTAGATCATCCTCATTTAATTCAAGGGGGGGAGGATTTATTACAAGGGAGTGGTGATGTCGGTAAAAGTTTATTTGAAGCAGGTAGTGGAAGCCTACGTTTACATCAAGTATTAGAAGAATTAGATCAACAATCTGTAGCACTTTTTAAATCCAGTGCTAATGCGCGCAAACCAATTATCAATCAAAAAATCAATAGTTATAAAAGTCTACAAAAACAAATTAATGCTGATTCTCTCTCAGTACAAAATTGGAATACACAAGAGGATGAATTAAGTAGCTCTCGTCAACAACATAAAGAATTTAGTAAAAAACTGCGTCAGTTACGCACTGAGCAACATCGTATTAATCGTATCAAACGTACTTTACCTTTATTGCAACGCCACCAACAGTTGACTGAGCATTTAGCACAATTAGAAACGGTCATTATTTTACCTGAAGATACCCCATCACAACGTATTGCTGCCCACAGCACGCTGACCGCAAGTGAACAACATATTCATCATGCAAGCCAACAATTACAGAATTTAACCGATGAATTAAATATACTGCATATTCCACAACAATTATTAACCCATAAAAATAGTATTGATGACTTACGGGGGCGTTTAGGTAGCCACCAAAAAGCGGCACGTGATTTACCGGGAGTACGTTCAGAAAAGCGCACGATTGAAACAGAAGCACAACATGCACTAAAGCAATTATACAGTGATATTGAGCTGCAACAATTACCTCAATTAGATTATGCTCAACGTGAGCAACTCAAAAACTTAGCTGATACCTACCCAGCTCTACAAGCAAAACAACAAACATTATTAGAACGTATTGAAGAATATCAGCAATATTTACAAACATTACATCAAACTAATACAACTAATACCTCCCCCCCTAATTTAACCCAAATACAAAGTTGCTTGGGTAATGCTGTTAAAGCAGGGGATACCCAAGCTCAAATCCAGCAATTAAGTAAGGCGACTACCCGCGCAAAATTACAGCTGGATATTGGAGTTAAACAATTAGGTTTATGGGAGGGCGATGTTAAAGCATTAGAAACCTTAGCCTTGCCTGTGATGGAGCGTATTGATAATTTTGATCGACGCTTTGCTGAATTGGAAAATGATAAGCAACGTTTAAAAGAGCGATTAAGTGAGGTACGTCAACAGCATACTCATGCCAGTGAAAAATTAGAAGCCCTACACTTTACCGCGGGAGACATCCCTAGTGAAGAAGAATTAATGACTGTTCGCCAGCAACGTGATCAATACTGGCAACGGATGAAAGATAAGAGTTATTATCAACCTGAAGCCTTACAGCGGTTTGAACAAATTATTGCCCAAGCGGATGACATGGCGGATCGTTTACGTCGTGAAGCCCACCGTGTTGCAGAACAGGCAACCCTAAAAGCAGAAGTTAGCAGTACCCAACACGATATTGATACTTATACACGCAAATGGCGGCACTTACATGATGAGCGTGAGCCTGCATTGCAACAAGAATGGTTACATTGTTGGGAAGCCGCTGCTATTCAGCCGTGGACACCAAATGAAATGCGGGGGTGGTTAAATGATTGTTTGCGTTTACGCAATGAACTGCAAACATTACGCGAAAAACAACAGGAATTAGACAGTTTAACAGCCCATGAAGCCCAGCTATTTGAAGATTTAAAAAGTGCTTTATCTCAACAAGGCAATACCGCACAATGTGCACAGCTAAATGATCTGATTGAGTATACACAAGCTTATATTAGTGAAATACAGGCAGTGATACAGAAACAAAATGAGGTGCAACAAAAACAAAATGAAACGCATCAAAAATTACAGCAGTTACGCCATGATTACACGCAAGCAAACCAAGCTTTAACCCAATGGCGAATGCAATGGGGGCAAGTTTTACGCCCTTTACGCTTATCTGCTGATACCGCTCCTGATGTAGCGCGTAATGTGCTAGATACCTTAAGCGAGATTAATACTAAATTAACCAATGTGCAAAAACTGCAACGGCGTATCGAGAAAATGGAAGCGGATGCAGTGGCTTTTCATCAAGATGTATCACAGTTATTAAATCAGCTTAATATTGATATTTCTATGGAAAATGTTGAGCTAACTGTCAATGAATTGGCACGTCGTTTAACCCAAGCAGAAAAAGATGCCACCCGTTATGAACAATTAGAAAAACATATTGCTGATGAACAACAAAACCTTACTCAAGCACAGAGTCAATATAATGAGGCAGATGCTTTATTAAATACTTTGCTGACTCAAGCACAGTGTGAAAATATTCAAGCATTGGAGCGTGCAGAACAGGCCTCTTTAGAAAAACAAGCTTTACAACGCCAACACCAAGAAGTGGAGCAAAACCTTGCTGAACAAGGGGATGGGTTATCACTAAAAGAGTTAGCTCAAGCGGCGGCTGAGGTTGATATTGATCAATTACCTGAACAGCTACAAGCGTACACTGAGCAAATCGAAACACTGGAAAACGAACGAGAACACTTAACTGAAAATATTGGTGAACAACGTACCTTATTGAAGCAAATGAATGGCAATGCAAAAGCTGCCCAAATGGCAATGGATGCGCAAAATATTCTTGCTGAAATTCAAGATAAAGCGGAAGAATATACACAGGTTAAGCTAGCGGCAACTGTATTACGACAAGCGATTGATACCTATCGTGCACAACATCAAGCCCCTTTATTACATTGTGCCAGTGAATTATTTCAACGACTGACATTAGGACGTTTTTCAGGGTTAGACACGGATTACAAACAAGGGGATACGCCTGTCTTAGTGGGTATTCAAGCCGATACAGGCGAGTGCTTAACGACAAAATATATGAGTGAAGGCACCCGTGATCAGCTTTTTCTTGCTTTACGTTTGGCCAGTATTGAGCAATATTTATTACGTAATGCCCCCTTACCACTGGTATTAGATGATATATTGATTAATTTTGATGATGAACGCGCGGCAGCCAGTTTGCAAGTGTTAGCAGAGTTATCACAAAAAACCCAGATTTTATTTTTTACACACCATGAACGGCTGGTTGAATTAGCGCAACAGCACTTAACTACAGAACAATTTGTAACCTATCGTTTATAAGTGATAATGAATACCGTTATACTATATTATTGTGTGTGACGCACTTTATTATTTTAATTAATACCTTCTATGGTTCACACCTCCTTAGTTCTAAGTTTTAGGCTTTATAAAAAATCTTATGAGTAAAGAAAAACAATTTATTCCATTAAATATTGCCGTGTTAACTATTTCTGATACACGCGGGGAAGATAATGATGTATCGGGTAAAACACTGGTGGCACGTTTAGAAAAAGAAGGGCATCAGTTAGCAGAGAAAAAAATTGTCCCTGATGATATTTATCAAATCCGTGCAGCTTTATCAACATGGATTGCTAACCCTGATATTAACGCAGTGCTGACAACAGGTGGAACAGGGGTCACAGGGCGTGATGGCACACCCGAGGCAGTACAGCCTTTATTAGATAAAGAAATTAATGGGTTTGGGGAAATTTTCCGTACTATTTCTTATGAAGAAATTAAAACCTCTAGTATGCAATCACGCGCTTTAGCAGGGGTTGCTAATGCGACCTATATTTTCTGCTTACCGGGGTCATCAGGTGCTTGCAAAACAGGTTGGGATCATTTAATTCAGCCACAGCTAGATTATCGTCATCGTCCCTGTAATCTTGTTGAATTAATGCCACGTTTATTAGAAAAGTAAGCTGTTAAAAACTGTATACTCCTGTCATTTTAGTTAATAAGGGAAGCTTTATAACTTCCCTTTTTTAATATCAATTACCCCCTCTTAATTGATAATTATTATATTTATTCCAAATAATACTTGCCTTTCTTAAAAGAACTGTTATATAGTAATACCCACTATGGAATGTAACTAACTATGTATTTTTATTACCTGCTTGTATCAAGATACATATTTAAGTTGATGGGATATTATTTTTCCCCAATACAAAATTTTACACAACACAAATAATAAATTGTTATCAATTGTTTTTTTATAACACTTTTTATTTAAACAACTATTTTAGTATCTATTGAATAACTGATATAGATCTATCTATTTCCTATAGATGTATTTTAAATACTCATTTTAAAATATATAACCGAATTTTAAGGGCTTAACACCTAAACTCTTAAAATGCTTTTAAAGCACGCACTTACTAAACAGTGACGGTCACCTCTATAGTGACCGTTTTTTAATTAATGATGATTATCATTTTCTCTCCCTTGTGCTTTAGAATATCTATTTCCCTATAAGCTTTCATTATTAGTTCGTATCTATACGTTTATTTTTTATATCATCTCTATTTTCCCTCTAATACTCTCCTCTACATTAAAAAATATAGATTTTCTTTATTCATTGAGTTTAAGCACATGACTTCTATTGTAGCGGCATTGTATACAAACCCTTCTTGAAACCAAGTCTATTAATTTAAGTTGGCTTATTTTTATGTAAAAAATATTCATCGCTTGAGTAATAAATGTTTATGTTCTAAATTTAATGACAACAAAAACGTTCTATTATAGAATGCTGTGCATAATAAGTGTTTAATATATTCACCACTCGAGATGCCGCCATGTTTAAAGCCAGCCATGTATTAAGCTTACACAATACCCTGTCTCAAGCAGAATTAAAGCAAACTATTTATGATAACTACCTTGTTGATGAAGCCGCGTATTTAGAGGAATTGCTTAGTTTTGCACACACGGATGAGCGCACACGTGCCCATATCACCAACCATGCAACAAGCTTAGTGAAAAATGTACGGGAGGGGGGACATGCAAATGAAGGTGTTGAAGCTTTTTTACAGCAATACAGTTTAGATACCCATGAAGGCGTGGTGTTAATGTGTTTGGCTGAAGCTTTATTACGCATTCCAGATGCGGAAGTGGCGAATAAATTTATTAAGGATAAATTAACCAGTGCTCACTGGGAAACTTATGTGGGGAAAAGTAATTCATGGCTAGTCAATGCCTCTACATGGGGCTTAATGCTGACAGGGGGGATTGTTAATTTAGATGAAGAAACACAAGGGAAGCCTGCACATGTATTAGGACATGTGATCACCCGTTGTGGTGAGCCTGTGATTCGTACCGCGATGAGCCAAGCAATGAAATTAATGGGACATCAATTTGTATTAGGGCAAACGATTGATGATGCTTTAAAACAAGCAAAAACAGGCATGGAAAAAGGCTATACTCATTCCTTTGATATGTTAGGTGAAGCAGCCTTAACTCATGATGATGCTTTATTTTATTTTCGTGCTTATAGCCGTGCAATTGATGCCTTAGGCGCAGTTTCTGTACCAGAAGATCTGCCTTTACCCAGTATTTCAATTAAACTGTCTGCTTTACACCCACGTTATGAAAGCACGCATGAAAGCCGTGTTTTAAAAGAATTAGGCGATCGTGTTCTTGCACTCATAAAACAAGCCCGTCAACTTAATGTGCCGATTACTATTGATGCGGAAGAAATGGATCGCTTAGATTTATCTTTAACTTTATTTGAACAGTTATTACGAGATGATGTGTGTAAAGATTGGCATCATTTAGGTTTAGCCATTCAAGCCTACTCCAAACGTACCTTACCCGCCTTAGCATGGTTGCGTAATCTTGGACAAGAACTAGGGCGACAAATCCCTGTGCGTTTAGTCAAAGGCGCATACTGGGATTCTGAAATTAAATGGGCACAACAAAAAGGTTTATCTGGCTACCCTGTCTTCACACGTAAAGCGGCAACCGATGTCTCATACCTTGCATGTGCACGCTACTTACTAGCTGCTGGTGATGTCTTTTACCCTCAATTTGCTACCCATAATGCACAAACTGTAGCCGCTATTTTAGTGATGGCAGGAGAAAATAATCGTGCCTTTGAATTCCAGCGTTTGCATGGAATGGGAGAAGCTTTATACAGTACAGTATTAGCCGAAGATAAACGTATTAACTGCCGTATTTATGCCCCCGTCGGTGCGCATTGTGATTTATTACCTTATTTAGTGCGCCGTTTATTAGAAAATGGCGCTAATACTTCTTTTGTACATTTATTGGTTGATGACAATACCCCTATTGAAAATTTAGTCACGGATCCCCTGACAATTTTGCGTGATTATAAAAGTTTAGCCAATACTCAAATCCCACTGCCCCCCGCTTTATATGGCACGCAACGCTGTAATTCTCGGGGAGCTAATTTATTTACCCATAATGAGCAACAGCAATTTATGCAGGACTTAGCTGCATTTAAAGGTAAAACATGGCAAGCCAGCTCCTCTATTGCAGGGGCTGCAATAATGGCAGAGAAAAAACGTATTATACAGGCACCTTATAATACACAGCTCACTGTCGGGACTGTGTATGAAGCCAATATAGAACATGTTGCGCTTGCCTTGGATCAGGCTGAAAAAGCCTGTGATACATGGATGAATACCGCTGTGGAAACACGGGCGGAATGCATTGAACACTTTGCTGATTTATTAGAGCAAAAGCGGATGGAGTTTATTGCTTTATGTGCTTATGAAGGGGGGAAAACCCTGCAAGATGGGATTGATGAAATCCGTGAAGCGGTGGATTTTTGCCGTTATTACGCGCTGCAAGCACGCCGTATTATGCATGAAGGGTATCATCAAGGGCGCGGTATTTTTGTATGTATCAGCCCATGGAATTTCCCCTTAGCCATTTTTACAGGACAAATTGTCGCCGCATTAGCAGCAGGAAATAGCGTGATTGCAAAACCTGCGGAGCAAACTTGTTTAATTGCCCATCGTGCAGTAGAGCTTCTACATCAAGCAGGTATTCCAACTAATGTTTTGCAATTATTATTAGGGAGTGGGGCTGACATTGGTGCAGCATTAACTGCTGATTCACGTGTAGCAGGGGTGGCTTTTACGGGTTCGACTATCACAGCACAACATATTAATCGTAGCCTTGCTAAAAATGCACAAAATAATGTCCCCCTCATTGCAGAAACAGGGGGGCAGAATGCAATGATTGTAGACAGTTCAGCCTTACCTGAGCAAGTGGTGAATGATGTCATTCATTCTGCTTTCACCAGCGCAGGACAACGTTGTTCTGCTTTACGGGTTTTATATCTACAAGAAGACATTGCTCCGCGTGTGTTAGAGCTGTTAAAAGGGGCAATGCAAGAACTAGTAATCGGCGATCCCACCCAGCTTAATACCGATGTCAGTGCAGTCATTGATCAACGTGCGGCAGAAGATTTACATCAACACATTAATACATTACGTGATCAATCCCGTTTAATTTATCAAGCCGCCACCACTGACGTACAGCAACAAGGTTATTTTGTCCCTCCTACTGCTTTACGTATTGATAATATTCATGATTTAGAAAAAGAGTATTTTGGTCCTGTATTACACGTCATCACTTATAAAGCTAAAGAGCTTAAGCAAATTATTGATAGTATTAATAATTATGGTTATGGTTTAACCTTGGGTGTACACAGCCGTAATGAAAAAACTGCTTTTATGATTGAAGAGCAGGCACAGGTAGGCAACTGTTATATCAATCGCGATATGATCGGCGCAACCGTGGGGGTACAGCCTTTTGGAGGTCAAGGTTTATCAGGTACAGGGCCTAAAGCTGGGGGAGAGCATTATTTACACCGCTTTATGGCAGTAAAAAAACCTACCACAAGTATTTATACTGATACTGCTCCTTTACTGCATCATATTATTGATAATGCACAACATTATGCAGGGAAACCTTGGCAACAAGCAGAATTAGGAGTGGATGTATTAGGTATTTATCGTGTGCACTCTGATCATGAAGTGATGGGAACACTGATTAATTACACTGAAAAAAGTTTAGATACACAGCTAGCCGCATTAAAACACACGGCTTCTGAATGGCAGGCAAGCTCAGTCAAGCAGCGTACAGCATTATTGGCACACTGTGCAGATGTGTTACTAGCAGAAGCCGCTTTTTTAGCAATGTTATGCCATGAAGAAACAGGCATCCCTTTAGAACAAGCTGCCAAAGAGTTATACAGTGCGATTACATATTGTCGTAGCTTAGCGGATTATGTAAAACAAAACTATGCTCAAGCACAGCTATTACAAGGGGTAACAGGGGAATCTAATGAGCTGTATTTACAAGGGCGTGGGTTAGTGGCTTGTTTAATTCAACATGCAGATCAACCTGTAATGACTTTGGCACAAGCAACACTTTCTGCTTTAGCTATGGGAAATACTGTAGCCATTACATCATCAGCTTGCCCTTTATTAACCCATGCGTTTATAGAAATTATTAATCGTGTAGGCTTGCCTGTTGCTGCTTTTCATAGTGATAAAATTGAAGTCGGGCAACGTTTAGCTTATGACAGTCGTATTGTCGCTGTTGTATTTGAAGGGGATACTGAAGCAGCCTGCGAAATGAAGCGTAGCCTCGTATCACGAGATGGCTTGTTAGTGCCTTTATTAACTCAAACCGCAACAATAAACCATTTTGATGATACCTTGTATTTATTAGCACATGAGCGTACTCGTACTAATAATACAGCGGCTTTAGGCGGTAATGCACAACTGCTTGCCTTAGGTTAAGAATTAACATATAAGCAAGTTTTTAATGATACCAATCATCCCACTCTCTACAATGTATGATTGTGGGATGATTAAATTCTATATCAAGAGGCTGAGGGGGTATTTATTATTAATTGAACCTCCCCTTTTTTTCTCCTCCTTAAATATAGCTTTAATTTTTACATTCAGTATAAATATATTGTGATAATAGTTTATTCAGTGTAGGGTATTTTTTTGGCTCATCATTGACTATTTTATTATGCAAAAAAAATATCTAAGTGCTTATTATCTCCTCTTTATTCTTTTAAGCAGCATTACAATACCAAGTTCTGCCACAGAATTAAATAAAGGCTTATTATGGTCAGTACAACATCCCTCTACACAAACCACACATTATTTATTTGGAACCATGCATAGTGAAAAACCTGATGTTGTTGCATTACTTCCTAAAATACAGGTTTATATTAATAAAACTTCTCGTTTATTTTTAGAGTTAAGTCTTGATAAACATACTATGTCAGCCCTCTTTCAGCAGATGCTCCTTCCTAATAAAAAACGCTTGGTTGATATTATTCCTCCTCAACGTTATCAAAAAATTAAACAACAACTTACTCAATATTACAATATAAAAAGTATAGAACGACTTAGATTATGGATGCTTATTAGTTTGCTTAATATGCCAAAAGAAGAGCAGGGTAATGATTTTTTAGATCGTCTTATTTATCAGTATGCTGTGAATAAAAAAATAGAGGTGGTTGGCTTGGAAACAGTGGAGGAGCAAGTGGCTATTATAGATGGCTTAAGCTTAGCGCAACAAATTATTTTGTTAGAGGAAAGTTTAAAAAATAGAAAGGCTATTATGGCATCCTATCAACAAATGTATGCCGCTTATTTAGCAGAAGATTTGCAACAATTATGGGTACTCAATATGGCTCAAATGCAAGACACTGCTTACCCAGATTTAAGCAATATACTAATGCAACGTTTACTACACACACGTAATCAGCGCATGGTACAGCGTTTAAAAATATACTTAAAACAAGAGCAGGCAAGTTTTATTGCAGTCGGTGCTTTACACCTTGTGGGTGAATCAGGGTTATTACAAGGTTTACAGCAACAAGGGTATCATGTGCGACCTATCGCACTACAATAAGATAACAATCTTATTTAAATTGGTGATAAATAATACCCTTATTTATCACCAAATACTGTGTTGATTTTTCTTTGTTCTACACACATACAGCAGTATTTAACGCTCCTCATCATCCTTGATATGATTTAATTAATTTCTAAGCGTTTAAGTAAATCATAAATACCTGAAATGGAATAAAATACATCAAATTTTTGGTGCAAAAGTTCTTGTACATCTTTTGCAGTAATACGTTTTCCTGTCTTTTCTTTGTGTAGATCAAGAATCGTATCTTTAAAAATACGCTCTTGCTCTCTAGGCAAGCGAGGATTTGCACCACTGCGTGGTTTATCAGTTAAGCCTTCAAAACCTTGATCATCAAATTGTGTCACCCAGCGTGATACCGTTTGGTGATTGACTTGTAATAACTGACTGACTTCTCGATAACTTTTCCCAGTTTGTAGATGCATTAACCCAAGTAAACGCATACGAGTACGAGGGTTAGGCTCTCGTTTGTATGCCGTTTTAAAATCATACTCCATAAAGTTTTCAGGCAATTTTGGGCGTAATGGCATGGTAGACAACCTCTCTATTTAAGTATTGAATTATATTTATATATACTTACTCACTAACACAATACATTCATACTTAGCTAAAAACCACTAACCATGAATTGACTATTGGAGAGGGAAAATCAATATGTGCCAGAGTGTATAATAGTAATTATACTCCCTGATGGCAAAAAATCACACTATTTAGACGGGTTAAATTTTATACATATTGCGTGCATAAAAAATTTCTGACATTTCACGGCGTAAAGATTGCTCTGTATAACGTTGTTGTTGCGGGGTTAAATCTTTCACATTAATATCAAAAAGGTAATTATCCATAGAAAATTCTTTTAAAATCATTTTAGTATGAAAAATATTTTCTTGGTAAACATTTACATCTACCATTTGATAGCCATTTTTGGTGTCTTTGGCAATGTAATCTTGGATTGAATTTATTTTATGATCAATATAGTGTTTATTACCTTCTGTGTCCCGTGTAAAGCCACGAACGCGGTAGTCCATGATGACAATATCGGACTCAAAACTGTGAATAAGGTAATTAAGGGCTTTAAGTGGAGAGATACGCCCACAAGTAGAAACATCAATATCAGCACGGAAGGTGCTAACCCCATTATGTGGGTTACTTTCTGGATAAGTATGTACTGTAATGTGACTCTTATCTAAATGGGCAACCACAGCCTCAGGTAATGGCCCCGGTTCTTCTTTATTGGATAAGCCTTCAGAGGCAACAGGCTCCTCTGAAATCAGCATGGTGACACTTGCCCCTTGTGGATCATAATCTTGCTGGGCAATATTTAAAATATTTGCGCCAATAATATTCGCCACATCAATTAAAATTTCAGTGAGGCGTTGTGCATTATACACTTCATCAATATATTCAATGTATTCTTGGCGTTGAGCTTCAGTTTGGGTATAGCAAATATCATAAATATTAAAACTTAATGATTTAGTAAGGTTATTAAAGCCTTGGAGCTTTAATTTTAGCTTTTTATTTTTAGATGATTTGCCCATAACTCACCTTTTGAATCAAATAATAAATATCAATAAAAGAAAATGATTATTAGGAACAAAAAATAATAACGCATACTCATGAGATAACACGCTTATTATTTTTTGCGATTCCACGTAAAAATAGACGTATTATAGTTTATTTAATACGAATACTATATATATAACATTGAAAATGAATATTAAGAAGAATTGTAAATAAAAAAATAAATATTAAGGTGTATTTTTGGAAAAGGTATGGTGTTTGTTTAGAATAAACAAAGAGAATAATGGTAGCTATAGGTGGACTCGAACCACCGACCTCGGCATTATGAGTGCCGCGCTCTAACCAGCTGAGCTATATAGCCATCTTACTGATGAAGTGAGGTGCGTATTATATTTTAATCAAATATATTGTCAAGTAGTTTTTATTTGAAGTTGTAAAACTAAACTTGTTGTTCACTTTCTCTGTCGCGATGTGCGAAAGAAGGCAGCATTATAGCAAACATTTTTAATCTTGCAAGTTTTTTTATTATCTGAAGTTACGCAGTAGAACCAAATAAGCTCTGTAATCTATCATTTCACTAGTGCCATTATCTGCTATATTGTAGCGATGTTGCACGCAACGCCTTAGCACCGATCTTAATTCCGTCATGATTTACGACAACGAATAGTTGAGAATGCCACAATAGTTGACTGTAGCGTTATCAAACCAAAAAAATGATAACTGCATTGGGTGCTGTGGTTTTATTGTTGTGCTTAACATCTGTGTAATCATGTGTTTGTGGCATTATTTATTACCTGCTGTTATAGGTCATGACTGAATTAGGTTCAATGGTAAAGCGTTGCGTGTAACACTGCTACGGTTTGATGGATATCATAATTTTCTGGTGAGTGTGTAATTTCAGTTATTATTTTATTCTAAAGAAGCAAGCAGTGAATAAACATTCGCCCCTAACACAATACACTTCTCCCCTACCCAGCTCTTAATTATTGATGATTCCTCTACTAATCGGGCTATTATTAATAGAGCTTGAACAATTTGCTAAACTTGGACAAACTCGGAAAATTGAGCAATGGGTAAAACACTAAATACAGCAAGATGAACAGCACAGTATGTTTTGCCAGCAAATACTGGAGCTTGCTTATACATTTGATCGAGAGCGTTTAATCAGCTTTATTAAATCTGTAGCATAATATTTACCTGGGGAAAAAAGGAAAAGGAGTCGTTAATGCTCTTTTTCCTCTGCTACACAATAAAACTACAAATAACGCGTAGGTTTAGGTGGTTGTCGAGTTTGACTAGCCCCTGTTTGCTCTGTATCGCGATCACTTGGATAAATAAGCGGCTCCTCCTCAATCACTTTCTCATGCGGTTTTACCGTATAAGCATGACTTTCAGGCTCAACAAGCTCTTCATCTTGCTCTCTTTTACCTTGCTCATCACCACGAAAAAACTCTTTTTGATGCCGTTGCATATACGCTTCCACTAACTGCCCTTTCGCATTTAACTCCCGATCCATTAATAAAAACACCTTATCAATTAAATCGAATACTTGCTGTGCATTTTCAGGCAGAAAATCTTGGGTAGGTAACTGTGTTTTCCCTACTATATCATGCAAACTATCAGGTGTATCAGCTGGGGTTGTTGCAGCAAGACCACCACCTGTTTTAAGGAGATCACGTAATTTATAACTAATATCCGCTAATTGTCGAGCCTCTTGCTGCTGTGTAATAGAACCATGTTCTAAAATATCTTTCAGTAAAAATTGACTGTATTCACTATCACCACTGGCAATGGCTTCACGTGCTTGAATTAATTTTGCACTCATCATCTCTTCTTGCTGGCTTTGTTGATAGCGTTGCTGCTCTAATATTTTTTCTGTCTGATTAATTGGAGGAGGAATATCTGGTACAGGTGGCGCGGTTGCAGCAGGTGGTGGTGCTGTCTGTATAGGCTGACTTTGTACAGGTGGGCTAACAGGTGCATGATAAGCAGGGTTAGGGGCTGTTTGTTTACGGTTTATCATCCAAACCATTAAAAAAATCAGTAAAAATAAGCCTGCACCAATACCTAATAGCGTAAATAAGACACTTAATGGAAGTTGATACTCTCCCCATTGAATCACAGCAGAAGAAGGGGATTTTTCTTCTTCTATATCAAGATTGCCATAATTATAATTTTGATAAGGGGTTTCACTAAATGCAGTATAACCTGTATCTGTAGCCCGTTTTGTAGGGCTAGGGGGGGCAGTAGGTGCGCTAGTGCTGATTTTGGGTGTACTGTCACTACTATAAGTGGGGGCTGTATTGTATGTATTTTCTTTTATGGCTAAAGCTTGAAGTGATGGGGAAGTACTGCCTGCTACTGCTTTAGGTTGAGGCTCGTTTAATGGTTCAGTAATAGCGGTATTTAGTAAAGATTCTTCTTCTGCTTCTATAGGTGCGATAAGCTCATTAACTACTGAGGGGGCTGATACAGGGGAGCATTGAATTGGCTGGCTACGGCGTTTTTTCCATTGGGTATTTTGTAAATTAAAGGCTTGTAGTGCTTCACGTGCACTGATTTTATTTACTTCTACAACACTAGGAATGGCTAACATCACCCCAATTTTTAACGAATTCAAATTACACGAAACCCGAAACGCATGGGGGTTAATGCGCTGAATCGCAAGCATTACTTGATAACGACTCACTTGTTTATTAGGGCGTATTTTTGTCGCAATATTCCATAACATATCCCCAGCCTGTAAGGGACCATAGTTTGCTGCTGAAAGGAGTGGACTTGTAATAAAAAGAAGAAGGGTTACAAGTCGAATAAACATTAATTTATACACCGTAGAATTACCAAGATTTTTTATAATAAGTAGATAAGGTATAGTATGTGCAATTTTCTCTCCATAAAAGTAGAAAGATAACCGCATTCATTATAGTAAACATCAGATAGATTTTGTTTACTTTTTGTGATCTATTTACATAGCGTCATAATAAACAGGTATACTATAAAGAGTTTAAAAATCGTCTATTTTATAATGTTATCTTGCTTATAGTGTGTGATTAGGTTGCCCACTATATTACCTCTCTTGTACAGACAATGACAGATAACCTGTATATGGGCGTACTGATAATTTAAAAAGACAGTAATACCTTATTTATAATAATGTGTCTCAAGCTCAGTATGAATAGATAAAATTAAAAATACGAGGACTATTCTGTCTTTGTCCTCAATTCGTTATAATTCATGGTTTGGCTTCTCATCTCAAAGATTAAATGTAAGTAGACGGAATGGAAAAAACTTATTCACCTCAAGCAATTGAACAGCATTGGTATACCACTTGGGAAGACAAGGGGTATTTTGCACCATCAGGCACAGGTACACCTTATTGCATCATGATTCCCCCGCCTAATGTCACGGGGACTTTACATATGGGACACGCGTTCCAAGATACCATTATGGATATCTTGACCCGTTACCACCGTATGCAAGGCAATAATACCTTGTGGCAAGCAGGCAGTGATCATGCTGGGATTGCAACGCAAATGGTGGTGGAGCGTCAATTAGGAGCAGAAGGTAAAACCCGTCATGATTTAGGGCGTGATGCATTTATTGATCGTGTCTGGGATTGGAAAGCTGAATCAGGTGGGAATATTACCCGTCAATTGCGCCGTATGGGAGCTTCTTTAGATTGGGAACATGAACGTTTTACCATGGATGAGGGCTTATCTCATTCTGTACGTGAAGTGTTTGTACGCCTATATGATGAAGGTTTAATCTATCGTGGTAAGCGTTTAGTTAACTGGGATCCTGTCTTACACACTGCTGTATCAGATTTAGAAGTGATCTCTGAAGAGGAACAAGGCAGCTTATGGCATTTTAGCTATCCTTTAGATAATGGTAAAGGGGCTTTAACTGTTGCCACGACGCGTCCTGAAACCATGTTAGGTGATACAGCAGTGGCTGTACATCCTGAGGATGAGCGTTATAAAGACTATATTGGTCAATTTATCAGCTTACCGTTGACTGATCGTAAAATTCCGATTATTGCAGATGATTATGTTGATCCAGAATTTGGGTCGGGCTGTGTAAAAATTACGCCTGCTCATGATTTTAATGATGCAGACATGGGGAAACGCCATGATCTAGACATCATTAATATCTTAACCCCTGATGCAAAAATTAATAATAATGCACCGTCTAAGTATCGTGATTTAGATCGTTTTGAAGCGCGTAAACAAGTTGTGGCTGATCTCGATGCATTAGGTTTATTAGTTAAAATTGAACCGCATACATTAAAAGTACCACGTGGTGATCGCACTAATACAGTCATTGAGCCATTACTAACGGATCAGTGGTATGTGAAAGTAGGGCCTTTAGCCAAGCCTGCAATTGAAGCGGTTGAAGATGGGCGCATTAAATTTGTTCCTGAAAACTGGAACAAAACCTATTTTGAATGGATGAATAATATTGAAGACTGGTGTATCAGTCGTCAAATTTGGTGGGGACACCGTATCCCTGCATGGTATGACACAGACGGCAAAGAATACGTCGGCTACTCTGAAGATCATATCCGTCAAAAATATCATCTTTCCCCTGATGTTGTCTTGAAACAAGATGAAGATGTACTAGATACATGGTTCTCTTCTGCATTGTGGCCGTTTTCTACATTAGGCTGGCCTGATGACACTAAACGTCTGAATGATTTTTACCCTAACTCTGTTTTAGTGACAGGGTTTGATATCATTTTCTTCTGGGTGGCACGGATGATTATGATGGGGATGAAATTTATTGGTGATGTACCGTTTAAAGAAATTTATATTCATGGCTTAGTGCGTGATAATGAAGGACAGAAAATGTCCAAATCAAAAGGGAATGTATTAGACCCGATTGATTTAATTGATGGCATTGAATTAGAGCCTTTAGTGTCTAAACGGACTACAGGCTTAATGCAACCTGAAAAAGCCCCTCAAATTGAAAAAGCCACACGTAAGCATTTCCCTGAGGGTATTCCTGCCTTTGGTACCGATGCATTACGTTTTACTTTTGCCGCATTAGCTTCTACTGGGCGTGATATTCGTTTTGATCTAGGGCGTATTGAAGGCTATCGTAATTTCTGTAATAAGTTATGGAATGCCACCCGTTATGTATTAATGAATACAGAAGGGCATGACACAGGTTTAGGTAATGAAGAAGTTGAACTGTCTTTACCTGATCGCTGGATTATTTCCCATTTACAAAGCGTTGAAGCAGAAGTTAACACCCATATTAAAGCTTATCGTTTCGACTTAGCTGCCCATGCTGTGTATGAATTTACATGGAATGAATATTGTGATTGGTATTTAGAGCTGTCTAAACCGATTTTACAAGATGAAGCTAGCAGTGATGCCGCCCGTCGTGGCACACGTCGTACTTTAGTACGCGTATTAGAAGCTTTATTACGCCTGTTACACCCTTTCATTCCGTTTATAACAGAAGAACTCTGGCAAAAAATTGCCCCACTCGCAGGCACCTCTGCGGATACCATCATGACACAATCTTACCCTGAAGCGGATGAAGGGAAAGTGGACGAGCAAGCTAATGATGATATTAATTGGTTAAAACAGTTTGTATTAGGGGTACGCCGTATCCGTTCAGAAATGGATATTGCCCCGTCTAAACAAGTCCCTGTCTTATTACAAAATGGCGATGATAATGACAAGCAAAAATTAGCCAGTCATGAGAAATTAATTGCCAGTTTAGCCCGTATTGAAAGCGTGACATGGCTTGATGCAGCGGATGATGCGCCTGAATCAGCGATGGCATTAGTGGGTGAAATGAAGGTACTTATTCCCCTTGCTGGTCTGATTGATACCGATGCAGAATTACAACGTTTAGACAAGGAAATGACTAAATTACGTAAAGAGTTAGAGAAGTGTGGCGGAATGCTGAATAATCCTAAATTTGTTGCCCGTGCACCTGAGGCTGTTGTCGCAAAAGAGCGCGCGCGTATGGCTGAAATGGAAGCTTCCCTTGAAAAACTCAGTGCACAAGCGGAAAAAATCCGTAGTATTTAGTGTTACTTGCTAACACGCAATAATAATACATGACCCCTGCCTATTTTTAAGTAAAACGATGTGCAGGGGTTTTATTTTACGATAACAGTAGGCTAGGTTTTGAACGCAAGAGAGAAACGCCTGTTAATGATGACAGGTGCAGTATTCCTCGTTTTAGTCTTACCACTAAAAGTATATCCCTATGCAGTAGAACTGTATAAAAGGGAACGAGATAAAATTACCCAACTGCACACAGATATTGACAGATATAATAAATTAGCTGATGAGGCACAATTTTGGCAAAAACAACATACCGCTGCCTTAGCATTACGTGATAAAACCAACGCCGCTTTATTAGAGGGCAGTACCCGAGAACTTGCCAGTGGTAAAATGCAGGCTTTATTACAACAGCTTGCCCGTGAGACAAAAATTCAATATCAATCCTTAGAGTTAGATAAGTATGATCGCACGGGGGAATGGGTGTTAGTCACACAAGTGATGCGCTTTTCAGCCAAATCAGAGAGTTTATTTCAATTTTTAAAAGCGATTAATACAGCAAAAAAAGAATTAGTGATTATTGATTTAAATATCAGTAGTTATGCACGTAAATTAACCGCCACTATTAAAATTACAGGTTTTATTCGTTTACTCGAATCCGAAGGCGAAGAAGAAACGGACGATGCTTAATACTAAATTAACTTTGGCGTTATTTACGCAGTCTTTAGCCAAAAAAAATATCGCTCCAGTAGAGCAGTTTCCTGAAGATGGGCGATTACTCTATTCTCAATTACCTGATATTGAAGATCGGAATAAAATCCGTTATATCCTTGGTGCCCATATTCGTTTTGAGCAAGGCGCAGAGGATCAAGTTGAACGTTTAGTAAAACACTGGCGCGCAAAACTGGCTCCTGAATTAGAAAATGAAGACGGTGATCAGGGCAGTGAGTTAGATAATGAATATTTAAAAGATTTAGCTTCTGACGCGCCTGTTATTCGTATGGTGAACCATTTAATGGAGCGGGCTTTAGATTTAAATGCCAGTGATATTCACTTTGAACCTGCGGAAACCCATTTAATTGTACGCTGTCGTGTGGATGGGGTGATGGTGTCCCTAGAGACATTACCTGCTAATGTGATTCCCGCTGTATCATCACGAGTTAAGTTGATGGCGCGTTTAGATATTGGTGAAAAACGTTTACCACAAGATGGACGTATTCAATATACGATGGGATCACGTAGTTTAGATATGCGGGTCTCTACGCTTCCAGGGGTGCATGGTGAATCCATTGTATTACGGATTCTAGACCGGGGAGATGTGAATGTCTCCTTAGAACAGTTGGGAATGCCTGAAGATGTACTGATCCCTTTCAGTCAATCAATTCAGCAACCCCACGGCATGATTTTAGTCACAGGTCCTACGGGATCAGGAAAAACCACCTCCTTGTATGCGACCTTGGATAAAATTAATAATGGTAAAAATAAAATCATTACCACAGAAGACCCTGTGGAGTATCAATTAGACGGTATTACCCAAGTTCAAACCAATGCGAAAGTGGGTTTAAATTTCTCCTCAGCATTACGCGCCATTGTACGACAAGATCCCGATGTGATCATGGTGGGGGAGATTCGAGATGGTGAAACCGCAGGTATTGCCATTGAATCTGCATTAACGGGTCACTTAGTTTTTTCTACGATTCATACCAATGATTCAGCAGGCGCAGTCACCCGTTTACAAGATATGGGGGTGGATACTTACCTGATTAGTTCCAGTGTGTTAGCGATTATGGCGCAGCGATTAGTACGTAAAATCTGTGATCATTGTGCAGAAATTCATCCTATTGATGCCGCTGAAGCAGATTTACTGAATGTTTCCCCTCGGGACTATCCTCATGTGAGACGAGGCAAAGGCTGTGAACGCTGTGCAGATACAGGCTATCGGGGACGTATGGGTTTATATGAATTATTAGTGGTGACTGATAGTATTCGCCAAGTGATTGCGCGGGGTGGAGATGCAAATGCCATTCGTGAGCAAGCAGAAAAAGAAGGTTTACGCACTTTACGTAAAGATGCGCTAGAGAAATTTGCGCAAGGCGTGACTACCCCTGAAGAAATCATTCGTGTGACCCAGTCACATTAAACTCATAAGGATTATTCAGCATTGGCACAACATCAATACAGCTATCAAGCTTGTGATATCGAAGGTAAGATTGTTACAGGGATAGAAAATGCTGAGACAGAACAAGAAGTCGTGACCTTATTGCTCTCACGTCAACTGACACCGCTAAAGGTGGAAGAGGCGGCAGAAGCGGGAGGCAGCCTATTTGAAAGCCAGCGGATTTCTAATAAAGATGTGATCACTTTTACTGAAGGCTTAACTACATTATTAGAATCACATGTTCCTTTAGATCGTGCGTTGATTTTACTGGAAGATTTAACTGATAGTGAAAAAATGCGTAAATTAGTGGCTGATTTACGTGTGGATGTAAAAGAAGGAAAAACCCTTGCTTCTGCATTAGGCAGCCACCCTAAAATCTTTTCTAAAATGTATATTAATATGGTACATGCGGGAGAAGAAGGGGGAATTTTAGATAAATTACTGCCTAAACTGGCTAGTTTTATGGCGGCTTCAGAAGAAGCAAAGCGAACCGTGATGTCTTCAATGATGTACCCGATTATCTTAAGTGTGGTGGGGATTGTCAGTGTTGTCTCTTTATTAATTTTTGTGATTCCACAGTTTGCTTCTGTATTTCGGGATATGGGATCAGTGCCTCCTTCAGCTGCTTTTTTATTAGGCTTAAGTGCGTGGTTAAAACAGTATGGTTGGAGTTTAATCCTGCTTCCTTTCTTAGCTTATTTCGGTTGGAAACAGCTAGATGCCACACCTGAACGTCGCTTACAACGGGATCAGTTTTTACTGTCTTTGCCTATTATGGGGGATGTGATTTTACAATCTGAATCATCACGTTTTTGCCGTACTTTAGGGGCTTTATTACATGCAGGTATCCCGCTATTAAAAGGGCTTCATATTACCCGTGGGGTGATGCAAAACCATGTACTAGAAAAAACCTTGGCAGAAGTTGAAGAGGTAGTACGAGGCGGCTCTAGTCTTGGTAAAGCTTTAAATAATACTAAAAAATTCCCCACCCTTTTATCACAGTTAATTATTGTTGGGGAAGAGTCAGGACGGACTTCAAGTATTTTAGAAAAACTTGCTGAAACTTTTGATAAAACAGTGAAGCAGCAAACAGAACGTTTAGTTTCTTTGGTTGAACCCTTGTTAATTTTATTTTTAGGGGTGGTTGTTGGGGGTATCGTGATTGTCATGTTATCTGCCATCTTTAGTATTAACCAAGTGAATTTTTAACTCCATTAGCGAATTTATACTTTTATTTATTAATAACATGATGAAAAAAAAAGCTCTATTTCTTACTTTATGCTGTAGTACCGTTTTAATCGGTTGCAGTCAGCAGCCAAAGCAAGAAGATACCCCACCGCCTAGTGCGATGGAACTTGCACAGCAAGGATTAAATGATAACTCCCGTTTATTGAACCCTAATGGGGCAGCAAACGTAGAAACAGGCGTTATTAAAGTTTTACCTCAAAATGAACCTGTGCGTTTAAAACAGGTGAACCAACGCGGTAAAGCACCTTCTATCCCTACCCTGAATGCACAACAACCTTCTGCTGATTTTAAAAATATTGATAAAAACAGCACCATCTCTTTTAATGGTGATGTTGAGCTGCGTGAATTATTGGAAGGGATGGCAGATATTTTAAATTTAAATGTTTTGCTTGATCCTGCTATTGGTAAAGAGAAAGTTAATTTACGAACTGCTGAAAATAAAAATCTTACCCCAAATGAAATTTGGTCATTACTCTTATTAGTGATTCAAGATTTTGGTATTGAGATGGAGAAAAAAGGGGCGGTTTATCATTTTAAAAAGGTAAAGCCGTTTATTCCTTCTACCATTGGCATGCCTAGCTCGCAGCTAACCAATAGTAAAAAACCTGAAGTGTTTCAAATGACCCCCTTGAAGCATATTTCAGTGGAAGCTGCTCAAGCCATTTTAAAACCGTTAATTGAGCCACAGGGACGTATTGTTACCGTCAATAGTTTAAATGCTTTAGGGATTGCCACCACGCCAGATCGGTTACAACGGGTGAACAGTCTAATCAGCTTGTTAGATGCGGATCCTTTTACCCATCGTGGTATGCGTTTATATCGTTTAGCTAACTCTAAAGCGGAAGAAGTTAAAACAGAGTTAGAGAAAGTACTGGCAGCAGTTACAGGCAATGCAAGTGCAGTTAAACCTGCCTATCAAGTGGTGGCATTAGATAGAGTGAATGCTATTTTAGTAGTCTCCCCTCCTAATGCTGGTTTTGAAGAAGTGTCTTTATGGATTGATATTTTAGATGAACGTAGTGCTAATAGTTCAGAACAAATTTTTATTTATAAAGTTAAAAATTTAGAAGCCAAAGAATTAGCCACAACCTTAACTGAAGTGTTTGAAGTGGCAGATGACGATGAAGAAGAAGAGCGTAAACGAAAACAAAAAGAACAGGCATCAACGAAAGAGAAAAAATTACCAAGCCAATTGCCGCTTAATGTAAAAGATAATGCTAAAGCCTTAGCGAAAGAAAATAATAGCACATCAACAAGCACTACAGGTGCAGTCTCTGCTGAGTTAAATGTCCGTATTGTGGCAGATGAAAGTACCAATAGCCTGATTATTCGTGCAACCCCACGTGATTACCGCCAGCTATTAACAACAATTACTCGTTTAGATGAAATACCAAAAGAAGTGATGGTAAATGTTGTTATTGCAGAGGTGGAGCTGACAGATACCACTAAATTTGGAATTGATTGGCAGAGTGTTTTAGGTGGAAATCATGGTACTTATGGAACAAATTTAGGGGTACCAACAGGAAACTTTCCTGCTAATGTTGTCCCCTCATCAGATGGGGATACAACAACACCAACCTCTGTTGGAGGGTTAACAGGATTTACTATCAGTTATGCCTCTCATAGTTTAAAAGCATTATTAAATTTAGTGGCTGAAAAAAGCAATGTGACAGTCTTATCACGTCCTTCTATTTTAGTGCGTAATAATGAAGAGGCAACTTTTAATGTAGGGTCAAGTGAGCCTGTCATTACTCGTGTTAATAGCTCAAGTACCACCAATCAACAGTTATCTAATGATGTGCAATATAAAGATGTAGGGGTTAATCTACAAGTGACTCCGCGTATCAATGATGATGGCATTATTAATATGAAAATATCACAAGAAGTATCACAAGTTGGTGCAGAACGTAATAATATGCCCTCTTTTAAACAACGTAAAATTGAGAGTATTGTTGTCGTGCGTAATGGTACACCTATTGTTGTGGGAGGCTTAATTGAAACACGTGGAAATAATGCACACAATGGGATTTTAGGATTACAAGATATTCCTGTTGTAGGGGATACTTTATTTTCCTCAAAAAGTGATACACAATCACGAGTGGAATTAGTACTTATTATTATCCCTGAGATTGTAAACCCTGTAGCAAATAATGACCCATTAATTAAACAATTTGAGAATAGAATGGGGGCGGTTAAAACATTATTAGAAGATGAAAATATTCAATTTAACCTTAGCCCAATTAATAAATAATATTGATTAACGGGTAAAACTAGCACCTGTGAATAATATGATACATTCACAGGTGTTAGATATTTCTTATTTATGCACCATAACTATCACGATAGCGTTGAATCGCACCGATAATTTCTTGTTTATCCATTTTAGGGGCAAGATAAGAGACAATGTTATCTAAGTTGACGATACTGATAACAGGGACATTGTAATCTTGTTCAATTTCATTAATTGCTGAACGCTCATCTAAACCTTTTTCTTGGCGGTTTAAAGAAATAATCACACCTGCTAATTCAGCCCCATTCTCTTCTACGGTTTTCACCGATTCACGAATGGCAGTCCCTGCACTGATCACATCATCGACTAATAATACTTTACCTTGTAAAGGGGCACCAATTAATGATCCACCCTCACCATGGTCTTTCACTTCTTTACGGTTAAAACAATAAGGGACATCTTGCTCATGATGATCGGCCAATGCAATAGCTGTCGCTGAGGCAAGAGGAATGCCTTTATAAGCAGGACCAAATAACATATCAAATTCAACGCCAGACTCTTTAATCGCTTCAGCGTAATAACGTCCTAATGAAGCCAGTGCACTGCCTGTATTAAATAAACCTGCATTAAAAAAATAAGGGCTTTGACGACCTGATTTTAAAGTAAAGGATCCAAAACGTAATACATTTTGTTTAATAGCAAATTCTAAAAATTCACGTTGGTAGTTTTTCATGCTTAAATATCCAAATAACAGCAAGTTAATAAATGAGGAATGCGTCTCTATCCATTGATTTACAAAGATAAACGTTATCTATTATTTTTTCTACTATCGCTTATTTATAATAAAAATAATATAACAATGCTGTATTTATACTGTATAAATATTACGTGATGACAAGTCAAACGAAAAGATATGAACTTATAAAAAACCTTTCATTTTGATTAATAAGTCATTAAATAAGATAACTGCTTTTTCATGTATTCCCCACTCTACAAATAACCATGATATAAGTGAGAGCAACATTAATACACCAATAATACGAAATAAAGCACCAAATAATTTAATTGCATTTTCTAGTAGAAATACCCCAATTTTTGAGGCAAGAAATAATGATAAGCTAAGAATAAAAGAGGCAATTAAAATTTTAACACTATCAAAAAGTGTTAAATTTTCTAATGCAAGGCTTGTTTTCTGCATTAAATTATTAAAAATCTGGCTCAGATCAGTAATAACTTGGTTAAAATCAAAGTTAATTTGATAGTGAGAAAAGGGGAGTAACCAGTCATAGAGTGTATGCAAGAAAGACAGCATTGCTTATGTCCTTTGCATAAAAAATAGAGAGTTAAAAAACATTTTAATGCTAGAAAAATAGTAAGCATAGTAAAACTATGCTGTAAAAAAATAAGTCGGAGTATTCTATCAGTATCAGTACAGTTCGTATATGTGGGATGTATAAAAATTTAAAAGGGGGGAAGGGTGTTTTTAATATATTTCATTGGCTGGAAGGAAAAACCCTAATAAACTTATAATATGCTATAAGCTTATATACTTGCTTTAATATTAAGCTCAACTTATCAGATGAGAATTCTAGTATTATAATGTGAATTAAGAGCTAACTCTTAAAAAACTCCAAAGAAATATAGCTGCTGCAAGCCGTCCAAATATATGAACCATAAGACCTGCACTAGAGTTAACTTTACTTGCTAACTCTATGCCTGAAACTCTATTTAGCCATGCAAGTTATGGGTAATAACCTGTGCTTGCAATATCAGGGATAACTTTTGCATTAAAGCGATGTCCTTGTTTAGCTAGTGCAATAGGAAAAGCCTCCTCCTGTTTCAAGCTCTGTGAAATAATTATTTCTAAATAAAAGGGCAAAAACGTCTAAAGTCTTATTTAGCCTTTAAACATAAGCTTCATAACTGGGTAATTTGGGAAACCAAGCATGTAAATGGTGGTTAGTATATTTATAAATCTCGGAAATACTTGTTTTACCATCAATAATTCCAAACATATATATTGTTATAACTTCTTCACCTGTAAAGCTTAAATCTGAATAGTTTGACATTCCTTGATAATAACCACAAAAATTTTCATGATAATGCTTGCAAACATATAAATAAATTGTTCTTACCAGTTCATTACATTAAACCCTTCATTGAAATTAAAGTAGGTTTCGTCATTTATCTTAATTTTAGGAGCATTTTAAATGAGCTGGCTACAGATTTTTTAGTTTATCACATATCAAGCTAAGCTATTAAAATGCTAAAAACCAACTAAGCTAATAACTATTACACCTTTTATTTTAGGAGTATTATATGGCTATTATCCGTTGGATCGTGACTTTCACCGTAGCAGCAATTGCTTTTTTTGCAGGTCAGCACTATTTTTTAACCACTGCAGCAACGCCCCCTCCTGTGAGTAATATTGAAGGTGTCCTACCTCATGCAAAAAATATTACAGATTTTCAACTGACCACTCAACATAAACAAGCATTTACCAAACAAAATTTAGCACAAAAATGGAGCTGGATTTTTTTCGGCTATACACATTGTTCAGATATCTGTCCAATGACCTTAGCCCTTTTTACACAAATGAAAAAAAGCCATCAACAACAATTTCCAAAGCAGGCTGAAAAGACTCAATATATTTTTATCAGTGTAGACAGTGAGCATGATACACCTGAACGTTTGGCTGCTTATATGGAAAACTTTGATGCATCATTTATTGCACTGTCTGGCACAGAAAAGCAATTAAGTGCTATACGCCAACAATTTGGCGTTGCCACTTTTGTAAACCCCAGTGAACATAATCCTCAACAAATTGATCACTCTGCTACCCTTTACTTAACCAATCCTCAAGGAAATATTGCAGGTATTTTTACTGCTCCACACGAAGGAAAAAAACTAGTGCGTATATATCAGCAATTACAAGGGTAGATAAAAGTATAGTATTGCAAAGGCATTCACTGTGAGTGCCTTATGCCTGCTCTAAACTTAGCGTTAATTCAAAGCTTCTTTCCTGTCTTTTTTTACTTGAACTATACATTTATATATGGTTTAATCGCTACCATCTTTTAGACTCAGTCTAAAAAGTTAACATAAGTAAAAAAAGTGATAACACGGAAGATAAACAATGACCTTTACAAAACGTTTACTGGTAAGCAGTTTTTGTACATTACTCTCTAGTGCTGCGATGGCAAGCCAATGGCAAACTCTGCCTGAAAATGTTCCTACCCCTAAAGATAACCCCCAAACAGAAGAAAAAGTGGTCTTAGGAAAGCATTTATTTTTTGATCCACGCTTATCAAAAGATGGCACAATTTCCTGTAACTCTTGTCATAACGTGATGAATGGCGGGGAAGATAACCGCCCAAACTCTGTTGGGGTGGGGGGACAAACAGGGGGGCGTAGTGCACCAACAGTATGGAATAGTGCTTTTTTATCTGTACAGTTTTGGGATGGGCGGGCTAAAACTTTAGAAGAACAAGCTGTTGGACCTTTAACAAATCCAATTGAAATGGCTATGCCAAATAATGATGCGGTGATGGCACGTATTGCAGGGTTACCTGCTTATAAAGAGCTCTTTGAAAAAGCTTTTGGGACAGATAATCCGATGACAATTGATAATGTCGCAAAAGCTATTGCAGCTTATGAGCGTACATTAATCACCCCTAACTCAGCTTATGATAAATTTGTGAAAGGCGATAAAACGGCATTAACAGCACAACAAGTAAAAGGTATGCAAACCTTTGCTGAAGTGGGTTGTACTAGCTGTCATAGTGGCGGGAACTTTAGTGGTCCTAGCTTGCCTTTAGGAACAGGCTTTTTTATGAAGTTCCCTACCTTTGCAGACAATGCATTTGTTAAAAAATATGCATTAGTCGATGATTTAGGGCGTTTTGAAGCCACTAAAAAAGAAGCGGATAAAAATATGTGGCGTGTGCCGACTTTACGTAATGTGGCATTAACGGCGCCTTATTTCCATAATGGTGCTGTCAAAAGTTTAGATGAAGCAGTACGAGTAATGGCAAAATCACAATTAAATCGTGATTTAAATGATGATCAAGTTTCTGATTTAGTTGCATTTTTAAATGCACTCACAGGGGAGTTTCCACAGCAAATTATGCCTCGTTTACCTAGTAGTATCAATGCATCTGTTGTAGTGAAATAAAGTACACTAAAATGAATATCGAGGCACTCATAATGAGTGCCTTCGATCTCAAAGCTAAAAAAGTTAACAGTTAACTAAATTGACGTAAAAAACGTAAATCATTATCAAAGAATAAGCGTAAGTCATTCACACCATGACGTAACATTGCTAAACGCTCCACACCCATTCCAAATGCAAACCCTGTGTATTGCTCATTATCAATCTTCACATGATCAAATACGTTAGGGTGTACCATGCCGCAACCTAATACTTCTAACCATCCTGTGTGACTACAGACACGACAGCCTTTTCCACTACAAGCAACACATTGCACATCTACTTCTGCAGACGGCTCAGTAAATGGGAAGTAAGAAGGACGGAAACGCACAGCTAAATCACGCTCAAAAAAGCGTTTTAGAAAATCATCTAAAATACCTTTTAAATCAGCAAAACATACATCTGTATCAACCATTAATCCTTCTACTTGATGGAACATGGGGGTGTGTGTCAAATCAGAGTCACAACGATATACACGCCCTGGGGCAATAATTTTTAATGGGGGTTGCTGCGTTTCCATAGAACGTACTTGTACAGGAGAGGTATGGGTACGTAATAAAGTATGTGCATCAAAATAAAAGGTATCATGCATTGCCCGTGCAGGATGATGTGCAGGAATATTTAAGGCCTCAAAGTTATGATAGTCATCTTCTATTTCTGGGCCTTCTTCAACAGAGAAACCAATTTGTTTAAATAAATGTTCAATACGTTGTAATGTTTGGGTCACAGGATGTAAGCCTCCTGTATTTTGCCCACGCCCTGCTAACGTAACATCAATTGTTTCAGAAGCTAAACGTGCGGCAAGCTCTGCATTTTTTAAACGTTCACGCTGGGCTTCAATATGTTTTTGAATGGCTTGTTTTGCTTTATTAATTTCTTGTCCAACGATAGGACGCTGATCAGCAGGTAATTTGCCTAATTGTTTTAATTGTTCAGTTAATACCCCTTTTTTTCCTAAAAACTGGACACGCAACTGGTCAAGTACAGCCAAATCTTCTGCATTTTCAATATCTTGTTTTGCTTGGGTAATAAGGGTTGTGAGTGAATCCATGATGTCTTTAATAGCTAAGGTGTGAAAAAGGAGAGAGGTCTATTTTACTACATTTATAGGTAAAGTAAGCCACAATAATGATTTGTCATTATTTTACGTTACTTTCTGTATAGGATACAGTACTAAAATAGGTGCAGTATGATATTAAGGTTGAATAGAGCATAGGTAAGAGCGATTAAGATGTCTATTTCTAAAAGGAAGCAACATACATTTATCAATTTATATTTAATAAGATTACTTAAAATTAGTCGATTGTGAGATGCCATGTGATATACTGCCAGATTAAAGTTTTATCATCTCACATTATTAATGTGCTCCATTTTTTAAACTAAAGGGGATTTTTAGTGAGCCAAAAAAATGAGACCATATCTTACCGTAATACGCTAATTTTCATTTTCACAGTGTCTTGCATTATCGTCACAATTTTTGTTGCTAAGTTCATTTTTGATGGGCTTAAAGCAGACGATACTCATGTCGGCTTTAATGAAGAAGCAATTAATCTTCGCCTAAAACCTGTTGGTGAAGTCAATACGGGTGAAATGGTCGCTGTTGCAGCGGCACCTGCTAAGCCTAAAACAGCGAAAGAAATCTATGATGCAACCTGTGTTGCCTGTCACGGTTCTGGTGTGTTAAATGCACCTAAATTTGGTGACAAAGCAGGCTGGGCTGATCGTATTGCTAAAGGTAATGATACCTTATTGAAAAATGCCATCAATGGTCTTAATGCTATGCCTCCTCGTGGTGGAAATGCTGGCTTAAGCGATGAAGATGTTAAGCGTACTTTAGATTATATGCTAGCCTCTGTGAGTGATGCACCTGCTGAGACTGCTGAAGTAAAAGCTGCACCTGCTACTGAAGCACCTAAAGCTGAAGAAGCTGCACCTGCTGCTGAAGCACCTAAAGCTGAAGAAGCTGCACCTGCTGCTGAAGCACCTAAAGCTGAAGAAGCTGCACCTGCTGCTGAAGCACCTAAAGCCGAAGAAGCTGCACCTGTTGCTGAAGTAGCTGTTGCCACAACTGAAGAAGTCACTAAGCTAATGTCTGCTAAGGGTTTAATTTGTATGGCATGTCATCAGGTAGATGGTAAAATGGTTGGTCCTTCATTTAAAGAAGTGGCTCAAAAATATGCTGGAGATGCTAGTGCAACTGCTTCTTTAGCGACCAAAATCACTCAAGGTGGTGCAGGGGTATGGGGCTCAAGTGCCATGCCACCTAACCGTGTTGCAGATGAAGACTTAACAGTAATTGTAAACTGGATTTTATCTTTAAAATAATTCCTTTTTATTACACTGTATAGCAATAAAAAAAGCAGGCTTAATATCCTGCTTTTTTTATGTCTGTTATAACTGGTAAACTCTCTAGTTTTACTAGATATTTACCGCCTTGGACTGCCTTCTTGGATGCTCTTCATTATCTCCAAACCTATTTCACCAACCTCAATATTAACTCCCCCCATATTCTAAAAAATAAAAATAAGGTATAAATTCATATTAAACACTATGGTTGATTTTAAATTAATTAACTTCTTCTATAACTTCAGGTGTTTTCCCATTAATAAGGCGTATTTCTTCAATTGTTGCCATTAACTCTTTTAATTTTACAGGCTTACTTAAATATTTATCTGCCCCAGCAGCAAGACATTTTTCTTTATCTCCTGTCATAGCTAAAGCTGTCAATGCAATAATAGGGACAGGTGCATCATCATGTCCTAACTCTTTAGTACGAATATAACGAATTGCTTCTAAACCATCCATACGTGGCATTTGAATATCCATTAAGATAATATCTGGTTTATGTTGTTCATATTTTTCAATGGCTTCTTCACCATCATGGGCAATTGCTAATTGATAACCTTTTATTGATAAATAATCAGAAATCATACTAATATTTGCTTCATTATCTTCTGCCAGTAAAATCGTTGCATCAGATTGTAGGATAATTTCAGTCTCTTCTTCATAAGAATCAACTTCAGTCGTTATATCATAACTTTCCTTATTTTCTTGGTTAGCAAGTATTTCATTATTAGCTACTATGTGTTGAGAGGAAGTGATATCTGTAGAAGAGCTCTCTTTTAGTTCTGATTTTTGATAAGGCAATAAAATGGTAAAGCGACTTCCTTCATCTGGTTTACTGACAATAGAGATCTCCCCTCCATGAAGTTGTGTTAAACGTTGTACTAACGCAAGCCCTAAGCCCGTTCCTGTATATTGGCGAGATAAACTACTGTCAATTTGTACAAAGGGTTTAAATAACTGAGAAATATCTTCTTCTGAAATACCAATTCCCTCATCCCAAACCGTAAAGCTTAAATACTTATCATCCTTTTCACGCAATACTTGTAAACCGACACGTTTACCATTTGGGGTAAATTTCACAGCGTTGGAGAGTAAATTAGAAAGAATTTGCTTTAAGCGAGAGCTATCTAGATAAGTGGTATTAATAGAGGTATCAAAACTAAAAAATATTTTGACTGATTTATTTGCTGCGGTTTGTTTTATTAAATCAATACTGGCTTGACAGGTTTCTTTTAATGCACAAGGTGATTTTTGTAAGACTAACTTGCCCGCTTCAATTTTAGAGATATCCAAAATTTCATTGATAAGCTTTAATAAATGCCGTCCGCTGTCCTCAATAATTACTATATTTTTTAATGGCTTATCAGTTAGATCACCATAAACACCTGCTTGTAAACTTTCAGCAATAGCTAAAATAGAGTTTAAAGGGGTGCGTAGTTCATGACTCATATTAGCCAAAAATTCATCTTTCATATCTGCATGACGCGCCAGTTCATCATTAATTGCTTCTAATTCAGAGGTGCGCTCATTAATACGTCTTGCTAAATGAATACGCTCTTCAATTAGCTCAATGGTGGCTTTTTTGAGCTCACTAATATCTTGGAATTGACAAATAAAATAGAGAAATTGCTTGGTATCATCATAAGCAGGCGTAATATTGATGATGACCCATGTTTTTTCCTTTGTTTTATGATGGATAAAGTTGTGCTCTAACTTAAATTCTTTACGTGTTCCATCTAATATTTCTTGTAGACGCGTTTTCTTTTGTTGCAAACTTACTTCATTGGAATCAACAAGATTAAAGAAAGTATTATTCATAATATCTGTATTATTACAGCCTAAAATCTCACATAATGCCGTATTAACTTGTAAAAAAGTCCCTTCTTTATCAACTAAAGCCATACCTATTGCAGCATCTTTAAATGTACTACGAAAACGTGCTTCACTGTAGCGTAATTCTTCTTCTGCATGTTTTTCATCCGTAATATCACGCCCCATGATGATTAAGGCTTGTTTTTGCTGAGTTTCACTAAAAGTGGGGACTTTTGTGAGTATATAGGTACGCTCCCCTAAATCAGGATGATGTAATACCGTTTCTTGAGGAAGGGATTTTTTAGCTTCCCATACAGTACTATCAGAGAGACTACAATGGTGTAAATTGTTTTGATGTGTAGTGGGTAAAGCCATTAACTGTACATCAGTTTTGCCATAATAAAGTGATTTATCTATTGATAGCAGGTGCAACATCGCTGCATTAGCCCCTAACCAATGACCTTTTTTATCTTTAAAACAAATGGGATCAGGTAAGGCATCTATTAAATTTCGTAAGCGTTCTTCAGATTCTTGTAATGTTTCCAATAAGCATACACTGCTTAATACATGAGATAAGCGAGTTGCAATATCTTGTAATAAATTTTTTTCTCCTGTTTGCCATTCTCGTAGGCTTGTAAACTGTTGTATACCTAATAACCAGACGGTACCAAGCTGAGAATGAATAGGAATAATTAATGTGCTATGTTTTTTAGTGTTTATTTGAGGAGGGTATATTGTTTGTTGCGTTAATATAAATGGAGAGGGGGTAGAGAGCTTGATGCTAATTTCAGGAGATATATAAATAGGCTGAGTAGTTGGCTCAGGAGCCAGCGTTTGATAATGTGATGTGGCATACTCTGCTATACATTTCCATTTATCTACGCTTTGTTCTGCACCTTGTAATAACCATACGTGATCACATGCAAAAATAGTTTGTAAGGTTTTTACAATAGTTTTGGCTAAGGGTTTAAGCTCTGTTGTATGATGAAGTATTTTTTCTAATGCATTAATTTTTTCTAAATAATTAATGTGGTTTATTCGTTGCGTTTCTTTTTGCTTTTCTTCTGTAATATCATGGCTTAATATGATAAAGCCTAATTTATTTTGCTTATTTTTATAAGCACTAATATGGTTACCCCACCATGTTGAGGCTTCATTATCAACTTTGACAGGGGTTTCATAATAACTACTTTTCCCTGACTGTTCCACCTCTTGCATGGTTTGCTTTAATTGTACCTGTTGTTCAGTGGGTAGGTATTCAAAAGCAGATTGGTTCCCCCCTTTTTTTCCTGATAAAGGAGAACTCACATGATTAGAAAACAGGGTATGTCCTTGTGTATCTAGTAAGGTTAAATTATCAGGTAAGTTATCGACTAAAGTTTGTAAATTAACAGGGTCATTATTTTGTTTTTCTTGTTGTTGTTTATGTTTTGTAATGTCATGACATAAACCTTCTACAGCAATTAATTTATTATATTTATCATAGATTCCTGTAAAAGATTGTAACAACCATTTTTCTTCCCCTTGTTTATCAAGTGCACGATATTCATGCATTTCCGTGGGCACCACACCTTTAGCAATAGCACGCCAAATTTCAATAATTTCAGGACGATCTTCGGGATGAAAAAATAAAGCAAAAATAATTTTATTATCACACCAATCATCATAAGGATAACCAAGTATATCTTCAATTGAGCGACTTAAACGAGTCAGTTTATTGGAAGGGATTTCGATACGATAATAAAAACTTTTTAAGCTTTTAAAATTGATATTGCATTGATAATAAATCTTTTTTTTCTTATGAAAATGCAATACCAGTTGAACAAAAGCAAAAATTATTAATATTATACTATTAACAATTAATACTTTATCTAAAAGAAATGGGTATTGTGTTAATATAAATAGGTTAATACCTACTAATAATAATGCACCATAAGGTAATATATTCATATTAAAATAACCATAATTTATAAACAGTAGGGAGTAAGTAACGTAACAACTGTTTATGCGAAAAAATATATATAAAGTGAATACTCTTTTTTATTCTGTCATCCCCCGTCTATATTAACTTGCAGACTAATTAACTCTACTTATCTCAATAATGTATTCACTCAAACTGAATACATGTTGTGACATAAAGAAAAAATATTTTAATATAGATTAAGGGGCAAACTAAACAATTCTAAAATCTCTAAAATAATAAGCCTAATATACGACAATATGATTTCCCTAGCAAATGAATAGATTAGTTTTATATATAATGAGGAGGGGAGTATTGACTATACAAATATATAACTTATATTATCAGTAATTATAGATGATAACATTTGGTTTACCTCTTAAATTATATTAAGAAATATACCTCCGCTGTTGAAGCATGTTAAATAGTGTATAGACAATAAAATAACTTTTAAAACAATGGTTAAAGTATTAAATGGTGGTTAGCATTGAGGACGAGTTGCAAGGTAATTTTTTAAGCGTTCCATTCCTTTTTCTAAATGCTCAAGATCACGTGTATAAGCAAAACGTAGATAGTGTTTTGTATTATGTTCTCCAAAATCAACACCTGATGTTGTCGCAATATGTAAAGTATCCAATAGCTCTTCTGCAAAGGCTAAGCTATCATCACTATACTTAGAAATATTTGCCCAAATATAAAAAGCCCCCTGTGGTTTTGCATCCACAGTAAAAAGTTGCTGCAGTTCTGTATACAAATAATCACGGCGTTGCTTATAAACCTCCACACATTGCTCCAAATAATCATAATTAAAAGCAGCTAAAGCAGCATATTGACTTAATGTAGGAGGAGAAATATAAAGGTTTTGTAGTACAATTTCTGCAGAGCGAATTAATTTTTCAGGGAGAATCACCCAACCCAAGCGTAAACCAGGTAAAGAAAAGTATTTAGAAAATCCATTAATCACAATAGCATTATCTGAAAACTCCAATGCTGTATGTGTGGGTTCTTCATAATTTAAGCCATGGTAAATTTCATCAGAGATAAAATAAATATCTTCCTCATCACAATAAGAAATGAGAGAGTGCAATGACTCTTTACTATAAATATTACCGATTGGGTTAGCAGGGGAGGAGATTTGTACCGCTTTAATATTTTTCTGTGCTTTTAATTGCTCTATGGTTAATTCGTAACGTGTTGACTCATCTACAGGCACACTCACAGGTTCAACATTTAAAATATGTGAAAAGTTTTTGTAACAAGGGTAAGCTGGATCAGTTAGTAATAGGCGGTCACCAGCATTAAGCAAAACAGAATAACTGACTAAAAAAGCACCTGATGTGCCCACTGTTAAGGCAATACGTTCAGGTGATACATCAACATTATACTGTTTTTTATAAAAAGCAGATATTTTTTCCCGTAGTTCAAGAATTCCCAAACTTTCAGTATATTGCATACAATTATTTTGCACAGCTTCTGTTAATGCTTGCACTACATCAGGGGAAGGAGGGATATCAGGTTGTCCTACCTCAAAATGCACTACATTAGGAAGAGTGCGCGCTTTACGCAAAATATCCATCACCAAAAATGGCTTAACTTGAGCTAATCGTGTCATATTTTTATCCATAAAATATAAAAAGAAAATAGCGATATAGAAAGGCTTATTTTTATAAAAGCCATACCTAAGCTAAATTCCTATATTTTATCAGAGTCAGATATTGATTACCTATATTAGCCTAATAGGTTAAAAGTTTATCAATTGGATAAATATAGAGGAAATAGATACCTAAAACTATTAGGATACTCTCTTTTTAGCTAAATGATATTTTTATACAAAATAGCTTAACAGTTTCGCCCTTTGATATCATGAATATTACGAAGAACACTAGATAATGCACCAGAAAACTTAGTCCATTGATTTTGCTTATAAGCAGTTAATAACATAGTGACACTACGTTTTAAATTATTATTTTTATATTCTTTGGTAACATTATTAAGTATCAACGTTAGTTGCTCAAATTTAAGCCCAATCTTTCCTGCTTTATCAAACTTTTTATATTGGCTGATATGAACCTCTATATCTTCTAATTGATTAGCCGTTTTTTCTAAACGACCACATTCTACTGCACTATAAGCTGTCATACTCCATAACATCATATTAAGTAAAGCAAAAAAGTGAATAACTCTCATATATTTTTTCTCAGCTCTAAAAATTTAACTTCAACATTAATTAAAATAAATTCTGATACATTATTATCATAATATTATAGTCAATTTTATAACTTTATACCTTAATTAATTATGTTATTGTGATGTTTTAGTAAATAATTTTTTTTAAAAAAATAGAAAATATTTATCAAAAAATTATTATTTATTTTGTTAGAATAATCTATTTCCTATATACCATATAATATAAAAATAACTAATTTATTTAGGAGTTACGCAGTTGGAATAAATTATACTACTGTTAAAGTATGAATATAGCTCGCTGTAATGAATATGACTACATTAATTTTTTGGTTGCAAGCCCTAGAGTTTTTAGCTGCTTGGAAGCTGGACGTGTACAGCCTCACTCACCTAAAGCCCCCTCACATGATTCATTAAATCGTATGTTAAACCGAAAAGAACCTAATACAGATGATTTATGGAAAGAATCACAAAATCAAGTTGATAAAGGCAATGGATTACTGATACTGGACGACTCTACACTTGATAAACCCTATTCTAAAAAAATTGAATTAGTGGCTCGGCATTGGTCAGGTAAGCATCATAAAACGGTGCAAGGCATTAATTTGCTTACATTACTCTGGAGTGATGGTGATAAACATATTCCTTGTGATTATAGAGTTTATGCTAAAGATGGCAATACAAAAAATACTTACTTTACTGAGCTATTAAAAGAAGCTTATAAGCGTAAATTCAAACCTGCCTATATTTGTTTTGATAGCTGGTACAGCTCTTTAAAAAACTTAAAATATATTCGAGGGTTTAAATGGCAATGGTTAACACGTTTAAAATCAAATAGATTAGTTAACCCAGATGGGAAAGGGAATATTGCACTGGCTTATGTTGAGATTGGTAAACAAGGTCGAATAGTTCATTTAAAAGGTTATGGTTTTATCAAAGTATTTAGAACACTTTCAACAAAAGGAAAGGCTAATTACTGGGCAACAAGTGATCTAAATATGAATGAATTAGAACGTGTTTCTACAGCTGAAAAAGTTTGGACAATTGAAAACTACCATCGTGGTATTAAGCAATTTTGTGGTATTGAAAAATGTGCGGTTCGTTCAGAGAAAGCCCAACGAAATCATATCGAATTTGCGCTAAGAGCTTTTTTACGTTTAGAAATTTACTCTTATACAACAGGTTATAGCTGGTTCGAGGCTAAAATGAGTATTTTTCGTGATGCAATAAGGAGTTACTTGCAAAACCCTCTATATACTATTAGTTCAACTGCGTAACTCCTATCTTAATTAAGGAAAAAAAAGAAAAATCAGCCTATAACAGTATTTTCTTATTTATTACTTAAGAGTACTCCATTATGCATACGCTGCAATGTGAACGTACATGGGTACAGCAAGCTATTTCAAAAATCCATGCTGATTTTAATCGCTCCGCTGATACACATTTAATCAAAGTCCCTTTACCCTTTTTAAACGATATCGACTTATATCTCAAAGATGAATCTACCCACCCCACAGGCAGCTTGAAGCATCGTTTAGCACGCTCACTATTCCTTTATGGCTTATGTAATGGCTTTATCACAGAAAATACCCCCATTATTGAAGCTTCTTCAGGCAGTACCGCCATTTCAGAAGCCTACTTTGCTCGTTTACTAGGTATCCGCTTTATTGCTGTAGTCCCCAAAACCACCACTAAACAAAAACTAGACGCGATTACTTTTTATGGGGGAGAATATCATCTAGTAGAACCGACAGAAATTTATACCGCTGCCCAACAACTAGCCAATAGCTTAAATGGGCACTATATGGATCAATTTACCTTTGCAGAACGGGTCACCGATTGGCGTGGGAATAATAATATTGCTGAAAGCATGTTTAAACAAATGCAACAAGAACGCTTTCCTGCACCACAATGGGTAGTTGCCAGTGCAGGTACAGGCGGAACCTCTGCCACGATTGGACGCTATATCCGTTACTCCTCTGAATTATGCGCACAAACAAAACTGTGTGTGGTGGATCCTGAAAATTCCGTTTTTTTTGATTCATATAAAACAGGGAATACTCAAATACGCGCTGATCAAGGTTCACGTATTGAAGGCATCGGGCGACCCAAAGTAGAAGCCTCTTTTATTCCCACTGTCATCGATAAAATGCTACGCATTCCCGATGCAGCAAGTATAGCTACTATTTGGTGGTTAGAGGGGATTCTAGGGCGTAAATGTGGTGGCTCAACAGGTACCAATCTCTACGGAGCCTTATATCTGATTGCTGATATGATAGCCAATAAGCAACAAGGCAGCGTGGTCAGTTTAATTTGTGATACGGGGCAACGTTATGCAGACAGCTATTACAATGAACAATGGCTAATAGAAAAGGGCTTAAATATTCAGCCTTATTTACAACAGCTGGATACACTTTCTCAGGCAGGAAAATGGGATGATTCATTTCCATTAGTAGCGTGTGAATTAAAAACTAATTCTTAAAAAGCTCCAAAAAGATATGAACCATAAGACCTACACTGGGGTTAAAGTGAACTTTTGTCACAAAAATCACTATCATGAGACAACTATAAAGGTGTGCCCTTACAGATTATGAATAAAATCAGGGGGGATCTGTGATTTCTTAACCCCTACCTTTTTGATAATGATTTTTATACTAATAAAATGTTTAAACTATCTAACAAACAGGAAAGGTATTGTATACAAGCCCTTTCCTGTTAGTTTAATAATATTTTGAGCTTACTGTCACACCTATTATTTTTTTTCTGTTGTGCCTGAGACTGTTTTCATAGTTTGTTCTGCTAAATAATGTGCTACCTGTTGTTTACGGTGTGCCACATTATGAGGAATTTTTGTTTCATAAGCAGTAATTTTATCCGTAATTACTGCATTCTTAGCAAAATAAGCCTTAATCAATGGCAAGGGATCAACGCTTTTATCATTAATTTTTACTTCATAATGAAGTTGTGCTGAGACGGCATTACCTTGTGCGCCAGCAATCCTCCCTAACACCTGCCCCTGTTTTACCTTATCCCCTTGTTTTACTTTTGAATTAGCAAGATGTACATAAACCGTATGTATATTATTAGCATGTTTTACTTTAACGTATAAACCTGATAAACGCCCTTTTGCAACCCTAACCACTTCCCCATCTGCTGAGGCTAAAACATTAATATTATCAATATAAATATCGTAACCACGATGTCGGCGGTTTTTACCTAACCAATCATCTCGTTTGGAACCAAAATGGGGTAAACCGTCTCGCATGGCATCTTTAGGAATAAAACCAATAGAACGATCTAAAAATTCAGCAATAGGCATTTTTTCTAAAGGAGAAATAAGAGTCAAACCATTTACATGTAGTAAATTAGGGTAATTAAAAGAGGTTGGTGGTGGTTTCTTTACAGGAAGAGTTGTACCACAATGTGGAACACATAATAAGGTTTCATTGTTTGCGTGTAATACTTGGTATTGACCTGCTTGTGCGCGTATCAGTTCAATATGAGCTGTTGCATTTGTATCATTTTTCCATGTAATTTTTTTAAATACACTGGTGGTATTAGGCGTTAATGATCCTGCTTTTGTTTGACAATTTTTAAGCTGTATATGTAGGCTTGTGGCAGTGTGTGCAACAATATTATCAAATTGACAATCATTATAACGTATGCTCAGACTGTGTGCAGAATCTGCCTGTATACCTTGTAATTCACCTGCATTTACAAGTGTTGTTAAACACAACCCAACACCATAAAGAAGTGATAAAGAAAATTTGTTCACTGTGCTAATTCCGTTATGAGTCAGTTGTACATGTTGTATTTTCGTCAAGGAAATAAGAGTTGACCCACCCCTGTTTTCCTTGATACTCAACCATCACCCAAACACGTGAATTAAGAATATAGAGTTTATTTAAATACTGGATACACCGTGCATCGTATGAAATTTCCCCTGTTTTCTCACGTTTGTGTCCCGGAAATTCTCGCATATTCAAGGTATCATGAATTTTGACATTTATAATGTCATAGTATTTTGGTTTAAGACGTTGAGTATCTTGTTCAGCATTGGGTGTATTAATTTCAAAACGACGCAGTTGCTCAATGACACGTTCCGCTTTACGACGAGCCCGCTCATGGGTTTCTTGCACGGCTTTTAATTCAAGCACCTGCTTTTCTGCGGCAAGACGTGCTGTGCGTTCTTGGCTTAATTGCTCGTTTTGATGAACTAAAACCCCTCCTGCTGAAGCAAGCAATATTATTGCCATAATGCCAAATAAGGTAAAAACGTTCCAGCGTCCTTCTATTTCGGACTCTTGTGCATGGACTGCATGATGATCTAAATGAGAAGGAATAGAATGGGAGGAATTTTGTTTTAAGGGGGTTAAGGGAGCAAGCGTCCGTTTCCAAATATCAATATCACGTGGACGATCTTCACCATCTACTTTTAATGCCCAATCAATCATTTTTAACAATTGACGATTATATTTTCCTTTACCAATTTTAACTGCTGGATTAATAGGATCTTTAATCACACGGCGTGTGGCTGCGGGAGGGGGTTCACCTGCAATACAGCAGTACATTACCCCGCCGAGTGCATAAATATCTGTCCACGGCCCTTGATCCGTAGTTTGGTTATCATATTGTTCTAAGGGGGCATACCCTGGGGTGACAATACTGGTAATACTGCGACTTTTTTGTCCAATTGCATACCGCGCTGAACCAAAATCAAGTAATACGGGGCTTTTATCATGACGAATATAAATATTATTAGGTTTTATATCACGGTGGAGGAATCCCTCATCATGAATTTTCTTTAAACCATCAAGTAAAGGTAAGGCAATACACAGCAAATCTTCTTCATTTAAAATTTTATCTTCTTGCTTTTCTAAATATTCAGCAAGGCTTTGCCCTTCTTGATACTCCATCACCATATAAGCCGTACCATTGGCTTCAAAATAGCGGATGACTCTGACAATATGGGTATGATTAAATTTAGCTAAAACACGGGCTTCTTCTATAAAACGGCTCAGCCCCCATTGAAAGGCTTCCTCATCTCCCGTTGATTTTGCCAAGACCGTATCACGCCCTTCACGGATAGCTAAATCACTGGGTAAATATTCTTTAATCGCAACGGATTGGCATAAGTTAGTATCTGTCGCTAGATAGGTAATTCCAAAACCGCCAGATTTACCTAAGACAGAATGAATTTCATATTCATGTAACTTAAAACCTTGCGGTAATGCATTACGGTGTTGTAGTTGTTCCAAGCTCATTTTTATGATGGTTCAGATGGAGGTATAAAATAATATTTTATATTTATTAAGGATGTAGTGATTTAAATAAGTCTATGCCAAGCATAGATAATAAATAGTGGTAAGACTGTTATTTTTTCATCACTATAATGTAAATTATATGTCATAGATGTTGATATATGACTTTATCTATCATATTCACTTTTAAATAAGCGCAAAAATTAATGAGAGTAAGTGTAACAGAACTATATCACTATATTGATAGTTTTTATTAAAATAGAGGGGAAAAAATAAGTTTTTCAGGTAAAGAATGGATCTTTTGATGCTTATTTTGGGAGTCCTGAATAAGCAATGTTACACAGCCAATTTCTTTTTTATTAAAGTATTGGGTAGTCCTGCATAAATAGTGCAAAAATTTTAATTAAGCCTGAATTATTGGGATACTGGCTTTTTCATAGCACTATATTTTCAGGACTGCCAAGTATTGTAGTGGTGTATAAAAAGCCAAATAGCACCTATATGATTCTCAAATTTTTTGAGAAAGAGAGTATTTTTCTAATTAAACATGAAACTCTCTGTCTAAATGTATTCTTTAGCCTTTTAATATAGTTTGTCTTCCCCTGTTCTTTACCAACAGCTTTATGTCGTTTATAGGGGAATATCTCCAAATAAGATTTCCAATAAATCAGTGTAACAAACTGCACATTGCCTATACACAACAGGCAATAAATCCCATAAACCTTTAAACCTTGAGCCCCCTCTTTATCTCTTGAGCCAATAAGCAGCCTACGGTTTCTCTTATTTTGACATATAAGGCTAACCAAACCCAGTATTTGTAATCTTTACTTCTAACAAATGAATAGAGTTCATCATACTGGATTATTAATTTGCCCTTTTTTTAGTAACCTCTACTTCTTGCTTTAAATTATTAAATTTATCATTAACATAGTTTTGTAGCCAACGTTCTGAACCATCTGTAACACACGCAATACCTGCTAAAGAAAGTCTTTCTAAAAGTAATTTATCAATGAGTTGTTTAGTTTCTTCCATGATTCTTTTATTTTTAGGGTTTTCTACAAATTGGCACTTACATGTATTGAACTGATACTTCAGTCTTTTATTATAAATAGTTCCATTTTTCTTCACATGTGAAAAATTGCATTTTGGGTAGTTCGTGGCTCAATAGCTCTTAATTTAAGAACTAAAGGTTAATTTTAGCTTAATTTAGAGGTGCTGTACTACTTTTCAGGACTACCAAAAATTTAATATTGAGCTAATTTAAGGAAGAGAATGCAAGATATCTAAGAGAGCATTCCCGCGTAAGGGTACGCGGGAATAAAAGGAAGGAGGTACTGGTTTATAAACAAAAATAAACTACAGTTTCATATCTTCCCAGAATTTTTTCACGCTGTGTAACCATGAATTTTCTTTAGGGCTGTGTTGACTGTTACTATCACGCATACTATCTTCGAATTCACGTAATAATTCTTTTTGTTTCACAGATAAATTAATCGGGGTTTCTACCACTACACGGCAATGTAAATCACCGACCATACCACCCCGTACAGGTTTAACGCCTTTACCACGAATACGGAAAGTTTTACCTGTTTGGGTTTCAGCAGGTATTTTTAAGACCACTTTACCTTCTAAAGTCGGGGCTTCTAACTCCCCCCCTAAGGTTGCTGTGGTAATACCTATAGGCACTTCACAGAATAAATGATTATCTTCTCTGGTAAAAATAGGGTGTTCACGTACATGCATTTGTACATATAAATCCCCCGCAGGACCATGATTAACCCCTGCTTCACCTTCTCCTGCAAGACGAATACGATCGCCATTATCCACCCCTGCTGGGATTTTAACAGATAAGGTTTTATGTTCTTTGACACGTCCTGCACCATGACAGCTAGTACACGGATCTTCAATCACCTGTCCTTGTCCACGGCACACTGGACATGTTTGTTGAACAGAGAAAAAGCCTTGGGTCATACGCACTTGACCAACACCGTTACACTGTTGACAGGTTTTCGGTTGCGTACCATTTTTAGCACCAGAACCATGACATGGTGCACATTCTACTTGAGTTGGAATGCGAATTTTGGTTTCTGTTCCTGCAACAGCTTCTTCTAAGTTTAAACTCAGATCATAACGTAAATCGGCACCACGGTAAGCACGGTTAGGATTACCACCACCGCCTTGACCACCAAAAACGCTTTCAAAAATATCACCAAAATCAAAGCCACCTTGACCGCCACCGCCGCCAAAGCCTGCACCACCGCCCATACTCGGATCAACCCCTGCATGACCAAACTGATCATAGGCTGCACGTTTTTGTGCATCAGATAAAATATCGTAAGCTTCTTTTGCTTGTTTAAATTTATCTTCAGCGGTTTTATCATCAGGGTTGCGATCGGGGTGATACTTCATCGCTAAACGGCGATAAGCTTTTTTTATCTCCGCTTCGCTCGCATTCTTCTGTACCCCGAGAATGTCATAAAAATCTTCTTTTGCCATGATAAATTTTGTAATCCGTAGTGATCAGATCAATTGCTGAAATAAAAACAAACACATTTTATGTATTAATAAGAACGCCAATCGCCATATTCCATGTATTTTACTGTTTCTTGTCTGATTTTTTCACCACATAAGGTTTTGACAATATGCAATGATAAGTCGATACCTGCGGTAATACCGCCTGATGTACTTATTTTTCCATGGGTAACAAAACGCTGATCAGGCTGTATCGTTACGGTTGGAGCAAGGGTTTCTATATCAGTAATAACATCTTGATGGGTGACTGCTTGAGCATGATCCAGCAAACCAAGTTTGGCAAGGAATCGCGCCCCAGAGCAAATAGAGAGGGTCATTAATGTGTTTTGATGGACGTTGTTAACCCATGAAAGAGTTTCAGGGTCACAGATAGCCGCTTTAGTCCCATCTCCTCCCGCTAAGATTAAAATATCCAGCGGAGGGTGGGTGCTAAAGCTGCAATCAGGGAGGACTTTTAAGCCATTTTTGGCACATATCATGTCGCCTGTTGCACTGATCGTATGGACGTTAAAATATTGATTATCTTGCAGTTCTGCGGTCACAGAAAATACCTCAAAAGGGCCTGCAAAATCCAATACTTCCACCTCATCAAAGATAAGAATACCTACTTGATAACAAGGTTTAGTCATGTCGTTCATGTGTACAAACTCCTAATAATATGTGTCGCTCCCCATTAATAGGATAGTATTATATCTTATTTCTTCTCTGTTTTTACTTCTTCGTACTCTGCATCGACAACATCGTCTTTAACAGGTTTTTCTGTACCTTGTGGCTGTTGATCAGCCCCTGTGAATTGCTCTGCACCTTCTGCTTGTTCAGCATAGGCTTGCTGTGCTACTTTACCAGACAGCTCTGTTAAGGTTGCTGTTTTTTCAGTAATTGCTTCAACATCATCCGCTTTTAAAGCTTCACGCAATTCTTCAATTGCAGCCTCAATCGCTGTTTTTTCGTTTGCATCGACTTTTTCACCTAAATCAGTGATGGCTTTTTCAGTGGCGTGAATCATGTTCTCACCTTGATTACGCGCAGTCACTAATTCTTGGTACTTTTTGTCTTCTTCAGCGTGAGCTTCAGCGTCTTGTACCATTTGCTCGATTTCATCATCCGATAAACCACTGGATGCTTTAATAGAGATAGATTGCTCTTTATTTGTGGCTTTATCTTTCGCAGAAACGTGCAAGATACCGTTTGCATCAATATCAAAAGACACTTCAATTTGTGGCATACCACGTGGTGCAGGTGGGATATCATTTAAGTCAAAACGACCTAATGATTTGTTTCCTGATGCGACTTCACGTTCCCCTTGTAGTACATGTACGGTCACAGCAGTTTGATTATCTGCGGCTGTAGAGAATACTTGTGCTGCTTTAGTAGGAATCGTGGTGTTTTTCTGAATCAGTTTTGTCATGATGCCACCTTCTGTCTCAATCCCTAAGGATAAAGGTGTCACATCTAATAATAAAACGTCTTTTACATCACCTGATAATACCCCCCCTTGAATGGATGCCCCCATGGCAACCGCTTCATCAGGGTTCACATCTTTACGTGCTTCTTTACCAAATAAGCCTTTTACAGCGTCTTGGACTTTAGGCATACGTGTTTGACCACCGACTAAAATCACTTCGTCAATGTCAGAAGCACTTAAGCCTGCATCACGTAAGGCAACACGACAAGGCTCTAAACTACGCTCTACTAAATCATCAACTAATGATTCTAATTTAGCACGGGTCAATTTCACATTCATGTGTTTTGGACCAGACGCATCAGCTGTAATGTAAGGAAGGTTTACATCTGTTTGTTGTCCTGAAGATAATTCAGTTTTTGCTTTTTCAGCCGCTTCTTTTAAGCGTTGTAAGGCGATAGGATCATTTTTTAAATCCATGCCTGTTTCTTTTTTGAATTCTTCTACTAAGAAATCGATGATACGTAAATCGAAATCTTCACCCCCTAAGAAAGTGTCACCATTAGTAGATAATACTTCAAATTGGAACTCACCATCTACATCAACAATTTCAATGATAGAGATATCGAATGTACCCCCACCTAAGTCATATACTGCAACTTTCGTTTCGCCATCTTTGGCTTTATCTAAACCGTAAGCTAATGCCGCAGCAGTTGGCTCGTTAATAATACGTTTTACATCTAATCCTGCGATACGCCCTGCATCTTTTGTTGCTTGACGTTGTGAATCGTTAAAGTAAGCAGGAACAGTAATCACCGCTTCGGTGACTTCTTCACCTAAGTAATCTTCAGCGGTTTTTTTCATTTTCATCAGCACACGTGCAGAAATTTCTGGTGGTGCCATTTTTTTGTCTTTCACTGCAACCCATGCATCACCGTTTTCAGCAGCAACGATTTCGTACGGTACCATTTCGATATCGCGTTGTACCACTTTATCTTTAAAACGACGACCAATTAAACGTTTGATTGCAAATAAGGTATCAGTAGGGTTTGTGACAGCTTGGCGTTTTGCAGCTTGACCCACTAACACTTCTTCTTCACCAGAGTCTTTATCTTTGGTGTAAGCAACGATAGAAGGGGTTGTACGTGTTCCCTCACTGTTCTCAATAACACGTGCAGTTTTGCCGTCCATAACGGATACACATGAGTTTGTTGTACCTAAATCTATACCAATGATTTTACCCATTGCTAAATTCTCCTGTATTTTTAATTTGTTTATATTTCTATTGTTTTATTCACTTGCCCTGAGATATAGGGTCAAGGTTTTGCATTTCAAGCGTTTTTTTAATCTAACGCTTTGGCAACCACCACACGGGCAGGGCGCAATAAACGGTCGTTCAATTTGTAGCCTTTTTGGTGTACAAAAATCACGGTGCCTTCTTCTACATTGGGCACAGGTTGCATTGCCATCGCTTCATGCCATTGTGGATCAAATTGCTCATCTTGCGGATTAATGGCTTCCACATTAAATTTTTCAATGGCTGTTAACAACATTTTTGTTGTTAAGTCGATGCCTTCACGAATACCTTGTACATCAGCATCGTCTTTTTGAGCCGCTTCTAGACCTAATTCCATGCTGTCAACAATAGGCAGTAATTCATTCACAAATTTTTCTAGTGCAAATTTGCGTGCTTTTTCAACTTCACGATCACTGCGTTTTTGTAAGTTATCTGATTCCGCTTTTTGACGTAATAAAGCTTCCCAATTATCTTGGGCTTGTTTTTGTGCAGCGGCTAAGGCTTTAGTCAGCTCTTCAACAGAAGCTTGTGCTTCTGGGGCACTGTCTTTTTCTGCTGTATCTGTTTCATTGCTTTCTGCTGCTGCGTCCACCTCTTCTACTGGTGCAACAGTCTCTGTTGGTTCAACAGTCGCTGCTTGCTCTGGGGTGTCTTTTTCTACAGAAGAAGTTGATTCATCAACTGTCATAATGGCTCCATACGCTATCTATACAACTCATCACTTGGCACAAAGCATCCCTATCCTAACAACCTAAAGGTGCTAGTGTATAAAATATAAGGAGTTTTAAAAGCTAAGATATTGATTGTGCAAATATTGTCTTGTATATAAAAAATTTTCAGAATGTAAATGGGGGTTGTTCTATATGCCTTCAAGGGATCGTATAAAAATTTTTTATCCTTCCCCTAAAAAATAAGCGTAACAGTGCTTAAATAGGAACATTCATTGCTGTTATCAAGCTAATAAGGTCAAGCATGATACCTTATTCTTGCCGAATATGTGTATTAAATTATTCATTAAACAGTATGATGGGGGCTTTTTTTGTATTTTAAATTAGGTGTGGTCTCTTAAAAAAGAGTAATTTGGGTATACTGAATCCCCTAGTGAACGGTGAGCAGCTCACTAGGGGGTCTGTTTGGGGAGTAAAATTAAAGCGTAGGGTTATAGTAAAATACGCTCAATCCCCCCTTGATTCGCTTCTTCAATAAATTGACGCTGCCAGTTGTCACCAAGGTGTTTATTCGCAAGTTCCACCACAATATAATCAGACTCAATACCGACATCATCACGGTAACGAGATAAACCTTGTAAACATGCAGGGCAAGAGGTCAGCATTTTAACTTTCCCTTCGCCATCATGGGCACTACCTGTGAGTTGTGTTAACCCTTTTTCTAACTCTTCTTGCTTACGGGAACGGACTTGGGTAGCAATGTCAGGGCGGGCAACTGCAAAAGACCCAGCTTCACCACAACAGCGATCAGAGAGGAGTACATCTTGACCAAGTAACTTTTCCGCTACATCTGTGGCTTGATAATGTTTCATCGGCGTATGACACGGCTCATGATACATATACTGTACCCCTGAGGTGCCTTCTACATTAATGCCTTTTTCCATCAAATACTCATGAATATCAACTAAACGACAATTAGGGAAAATCTGTTGGAATTGATAAGTGAGTAATTGATCCATGCAGGTACCACAAGAGACCACCACCGTTTTAATATCAAGATAGTTCAGTGTATTAGCAATACGATGGAATAATACTTGATTATCAGTAGAGATTTGTTGCCCTTTTTCCGTATCACCACTAGAAGCTTGCGGATAACCACAACATAAATATCCCGGAGGAAGTACCGTTTCCGCACCGACTTTATATAACATCGCTAAAGTAGCTAAGCCCACTTGACTGAATAAACGCTCAGATCCACAGCCAGGGAAATAAAATACGGCATCATGCTCTTCGCTCTCCATTTTCTTTGGATCGCGAATAATCGGTACCATGGCTTTATCTTCTACGTTCAGCAAACTACGTAGGGTTTGATGAGGCAAATCAGCAGGCATGGGTTTTTTAACAAAGTTGATGACCTGCACAGGAATACTCTGTTTACCTGTAGTCGCCGCAGGACGGGTAGGTTTGATCAGCTTTAATTTTTTCGCCCATTTATAGCCCAATTGCTGTGCGGCATAGCCCCATTCAATCATCACCTTACGCATGATTTTAATCTGCGTGGGATCGGTCATGTTTAAATACTGCATGGATGCCCATGTGCCTACATTTAAACGACGCTGTTTATGTTTTTTCAGAATATGGCGCATATTGACTGTGACATCACCAAAGTCGATATTCACAGGGCAGGGTTTTAAACAACGATGGCAAATCGTACAGTGATCAGCGACATCATTCATTTCTTCAAAATGACGCATGGAAATCCCACGGCGCGTTTGTTCTTCGTATAAAAACGCTTCAATCATTAAACCTGTGGCTAAAATTTTGTTACGTGGAGAGTAAAGTAAATTGGCGCGTGGCACATGCGTGGTACATACAGGTTTACACTTACCACAACGTAAACAATCTTTAATCGAGGCATTCAATTCACCTAAAGCACTTTCTTTAAGAATCAGCGCTTCTTGCTCTAATAAACGTAAAGAAGGTGTGTAAGCATTTTGCAGCCCTGAATCAGGCATTAATTTGCCACGGTTAAAGTGATCATTCGGATCAACTTCTTTTTTATACTTCACGAAATCAGCAATGGTTTTTTCAGGTAAGTATTGCAATTTGGTTAAACCAATACCGTGTTCCCCTGAAATGACCCCACCTAAATCTTCTGCCACTTTCATCACATGATCAACAATATGCTCGGCTTCTTGTAACATATAGTAATCATTAGAGTTAACAGGAATATTAGTGTGAACATTCCCATCCCCTGCGTGCATATGAGTAGCAACAAATAGGCGACTGGTGCGAATATCAGCGTGAATACTGTCTAGTTTTTTGCGTACATTTTCCAAGTTACGCCCAGAAAATAGCTCATCTAAAACCTCTTTGACCACTGTACGGTAAGAAATACGTAGAGCACGGCGTTGTAGCAAAGTGAAAACGGTGTCGTTGTCTTCAATTTGTGCCAAAGTCTCTGCATTCAGTGAGTCACTGATTTCTGTAGCAGGTACATCTAATTTATCAAGGAAACATGTCCAGCGTTGACGAACTTTTTCTAATTGTTCACAGGCTGCACTGATTTTAGTGGCTAAAATTGCATCATTTTCTTCACTGCTTTCATAGTCTGAAAAACTACGTACTTCAGGGCTGATATCCCCTTTTAAATAAGCTAAAACAGCTTCTACTGTACGGATCTTATTTTTAGTCGATTGCTCAATATTAATACGTTCAATCGCATCATTGTATTCAGATAAGCGATCCAGTGGAATCACCACGTCTTCATTAATTTTGAAGGCATTAGTATGCGCGGCAATCGCTGCGGTACGGGAGCGATCTAACCAAAAAGCATGACGCGCTTCAGGGGTAGAGGCAACAAATCCCTCTGCATCACGGGCATTGGCTAATTTAATGACATGAGAGGCAGCCGTGCCGACCTTATCAGCCTCTTCACTGGCGATATCAATCAGCAATACCATTTTAGGTAATTCTTTACGCGGTGCTTTAGTACTGTATTTTACCGCACGCACATAACGTTCATCTAAATGCTCCATCCCCACTAAAGCCACTTCTTTTTGGGTAGCAAGATAGTCTTTAGTTTCCACAATCGCAGGTACGGCATTTTTTAAATTAGAGCCAAAAAACTCTAAACAAATAGTACGCATATGTGTTGGCTGTTTATGTACCACAAATACCGCTGAAGTGATTAAGCCGTCACAGCCTTCTTTTTGTACCCCCGGTAATCCCCCTAGATATTTATTGGTAACATCTTTTCCTAAGCCTTTTTTGCGTAGCTCATGGCTAGGTAAAGCCAAAATTTCAGCGTCCCCTATGGGTGTTTTACCGTCCATGTCATAACGTTGAATTTTATATTTTACAATCTCAACATCATGAATTTTACCGAGGTTATGCTCAAGGCGTTCAACTTCTAACCATTGTGCATCAGGGGTGACCATACGCCATGAAAATAGGTTATCAATGGTGGTGCCCCATAATACCGCTTTTTTACCCCCTGCATTCATGGCAACGTTGCCACCAATGGTAGAAGCATCTTGTGAGGTTGGATCCACTGCAAAGACACGATCGTATTGGGCGGCTTTCTCAGACACACGGCGCGTCACCACACCCGCTTCAGCGCGTACAAGAGAAAAGCTATTTTCTAAATGATCTTGTTTGATTTCTTCCACTTCACCAACATGATCCAGCTTTTCAGTATTAATAATAGCGGTATCAGCATGTAAAGGAATTGCGCCCCCTGTGTAACCTGTTCCGCCACCGCGTGGGATAATGGTGAGTTTTAAATCAATACATGCTTTCACTAAAGCCGCAATTTCTAGTTCTGTATCAGGACATAACACCACAAACGGATATTCTACCCGCCAATCAGTGGCATCGGTGACATGAGACACCCGTGATAAACCATCAAAGCAGATATTGTCGCGGGCAGTGATTTTATGCAAACGCTTTAACACTTGCTTACGTAATTGTGACTGATGACTTAGCCATGTTTCAAACTTACCCACAGCAGTTTTGGCTGCTTTGACTAAAGATACCGCTGAGGTATTGCCTTCAGTCCGTGCATCAATTTCATTTAAACGATGATGTAAGGCTTCAATCAATTGCGAGCGGCGTTTTTTATCCTCAATTAAATCATCTTGAATAAAGGGGTTACGCTGAATAACCCACATATCCCCTAACACTTCAAACAACATACGTGCAGATCGCCCTGTACGACGTTGACCACGTAGCTCATTCAGTAATGTCCATTGCGATTCGCCTAAAAAACGAATAACAATTTCGCGGTCTGAAAAAGAAGTGTAATTATAAGGAATCTCACGAATTCGGGTTGCTGTGCTCATAGCCTAAAAACTTAATTTTGAGAATGCAGTGAAGGAGTTGCTACCTGATAACCTATACATAGCGTATAGGAAAGGCTAGCCCAGAGTGATGTATACAAGCATTAACAGCACGATAGGCTGTTAAATGGGTGCAATGAGAAATACCAAGTGTGTATGTGATGTTGCTGTGTATTCATATTATTATATTGTAAGACCAAGTTTATTAGTCAAGTTTATTGCTGCTTATAGTGTAGCCTTGCTACTCAATAATCACAAGCGGCTTGCATGATGTTGTAAACTTGGAAAGCCATCAGGATAGATACAAAGACGACTCCCACAGGCATACGGAACATGAAGCCGAAACATATCCGCTAAGGGCATATGTAAAATATGCGTTAGAATAACACGTATCACTCCTGCATGGGTGACTAATACAATATGTTGCCCTTGATAGCTTTCTAGTAATTGCTGCCATGAATAAAGCACACGCTTAGCAAATTGTTGTGCATTTTCTCCACTTGGTGGGGCATGGGTTAAGGGATCTTGCCAAAATAGCTCTAAACGTTGTTTATCTGTTTCCAGTAATTCAGTGCTTGTTTTACCTTCCCATTGTCCAAAGGACATTTCCCGCAAACCTGCAATATATGCAACTGGACACCCCTGTTTTTCACTCAGATCTTCAGCAAAAGCAGCACAACGTTGTAAGGGAGAGCTGATAATATGCTGCCATACAGGAGGATTTGATACAGTATCATTCATCTGTTGCCAGCCTTCTGTGGTTAATGGGTCATCTTGCCAGCCACGAAAACACTCCCCCCCTTCCACAGCACCATGACGTAATAAATCAATAGTTGTGACCTTATCCATACTATTCACTTTTATTAGACACACCTGCTTCACTGAAGGTTGCCATCTCATTGTGTAACACACAAGCAGAACGTAATAAATTCACTGCAACGGCTGCCCCACTGGCTTCACCTAAGCGCATATTGAGATTTAATAAAGGCTTTGCATTTAAGGCATCCAATACAATTTGATGCCCACGCTCTGCTGATTGGTGAGAATATAAAAACCACTCACTACTTTTAGGTTGTAAATGGATACAAACCAGTGCTGCAACACTGCAAATAAAACCATCTACTAATACAGGAATACCTTTTTGTGCACACGTCAGATATGCGCCCACTAAGGCAGCAATTTCTAACCCCCCTACATGACGTAAGCATTCCAAGGGTTTATCTGACATATTTCCATAGCGTGCTAAGGATTTATCAATCACTAAAGCTTTATGTCGTATACCTTGCTCATCTAAACCTGTGCCCGCACCTGAGAGAATATGGGCTGGAATATGCAATAAAGCACAGGCAATGGCTGTGGCAGAAGTTGTATTAGCAATCCCCATTTCACCACCGATGAATAAATCTATATTCTCATAAGATAATACTGCATTATGTCCAATATTTAATGCTTGCCCAACAGCATTAATAGACATGGCAGGCGCATGTAAAAAGTTTTCAGTCCCTGCTTGTACACGACAACTGATCACATGTTGTAAATCTTCAGGGGGATTGATCGTCCCCACATCCATCACATGTAAATTGGCGTAGATTTGACGAGATAAAACATTAATGGCTGCCCCACCATTATTAAAATTACGTAGCATTTCCCCTGTCACTGCTTGAGGAAAAGCGGAAACATTTTCAGCGGCAACACCGTGATCTGCTGCAAAGACAGTAATATGAGGGTTATTAATACAAGGTTGTTTCTTTCCCTGTAAACTTGCTAAAGTGATAGCAAGACTTTCTAAATCACCTAGTGCACCATAAGGTTTTGTAAGTTGTTGTTGCCGACAGGTCGCATGGTGTTGACTGTGTTCATCAGGTGTTTTGATGGCATCATTCAGCCATTGGGGATAGTTCATCATGAAGCACTTTAGCAGTAGAAATCAATGGAGTATTTGGCGTTATAATAGGTGATTAGTACGGGGTTTGCAATTTTCCCCCACCGATATCTTGCAGTGCATCATTAGGGGACTTGGGATTTACAAAAATATCACCCATAATGACAAAGACTGCTTTATCACATACTATAATGCGATTCTGCTTATGCCTTTCTTAGCCACTGCCCAATAATTACCTAAACTTTATGACTATCACCCCCTCTCAACAGATAACGAATCAACTTTATTGTGAAGAAAAAGCCATTCCAGCAGGTTCTTCACTCTATTATAGTTTACGTACTGTTTCCCCTACTGCACGCCATGCATTGATTGTATTACATGCCTTATATCAAGAGCTGGATAGTGTGCGTTATACCTGCCAAGATATCAGTGTGGCACACAGTAAAATGCAATGGTGGCGTGCTGAAGTACATAATGCAATAAAGCAAAATGCCACCCACCCTGTCACCCAATCCTTGCAAGAATTATGGGAGGCCATCCCCTCTGAAGATATCATAAACTTAGTAGAAATTATGGTACAAAGTTTAGATATCACACGTTTTCCTGATATGGACAGCTTGCAACATCATTGTGAACATCAAGGGGGGGCATTATTTGTTTTATCAGCACGTATTCTTGATTCACAATTGGATGAAGAAGCCCAGCAGGCATTAAAAGTGATAGGTGGCACATGGCAACTTGCTGGCTTGTTTCGTTTTTTACGTCGTGATTTATTACAAGGTTATGTATATGTAGGGGGAGAGTTATTACAAAAGCATGGGGTGACAGAGCAGGAGTTGTTTGCATTTAAAACAACGGCACCTTTGCAGGCATTATTTGCAGATTACTTACAGCATATTCAACAAAGCTATCAGCAAGGGGTGGAAAAATTACCCAAAACAGCCCAAAAAGCCCAAACGCCTCAACTTATTTTAGCTTATTTAAGCTTGATGACCTTGCTTGAAGTGAAGGCAGATAATTATCAATTGTTAACGAATAAATTAGCATTAACTCCTGTGCATAAGTTATGGTTAAGCTGGCGAGCAGAATGGTGCTTGCGTTTTGGCTCACATCAGTTTCTTTTAAAAAAATTAAGGGATTAATATCTGTAAGTGCTTAACAATAAAATATATTATTATTTAAAGCTCGTAGCACGCAACATCCTCGTGATCTCATTCACCCCACAACCATCAATTTATACCCACTATAAATAGAATTTATGAGATGAATATGATTGGAATTTAATAAAGTAAATTTTTATTTTTCAATCATCCCGCTGTCACCAATCATGACTGAATTAGGTTCCAGTGACAAGCGTTGCATGCAACGCCGCTACGGTTTTATGAGTATCATCACCTTTTGACTAGTGCGTAACTTTAGCTACTAATATAAGCAAAGTTTACTGCTTACAAAGCACTTTGTATTGATTCAGCAATCGGTGTCGTTGAACGCCCAATTAATTGAGATAATGTGCCACTTTCTTCTGCTAACCAGCCTTTTGCAGCCTGTGCTTCAGCATCAGCTAATAAATCAGCAAACCCTGCGGGTAAGCCAATACTGGTTAATACTTGGCTAAATTCCTGTTCACTTAATGCTTGATAGGGAATCACCTTCCCTGTTTGTTTTGTAATTTCATTAGCATAATCCGCTAAACTAAAGCCTTGCTCTCCTGCTAATTCATAAATTTTGCCTACTTGATTCTCTGTTGAAGTGAGGATTACTGCTGCTGCTTCAGCATAATCAGCACGGGCTGCTGTATGTAATTGTCCTTCTTGTGCAGCCCCTACTACCGCACCCGCTTGTACAACCCCTGCTAAAGATTGCGTGTAGTTTTCACTGTACCAGCCATTACGCAAAATAACCGCAGGTAAACCAGCGGCTTGAATAGCTGCTTCGGTTGCTTTGTGCTCTGCTGCTAATTTTAAGGGAGAAGTATCCGCTTTTAAAATACTGGTATAGGCAAATAATTTAACCCCTGTATTTTTTGCTGCATCAATGACGGCTTGATGTTGGGGGACTCGTTGCCCCACTTCACTGCCAGAAATCAATAATAATTTATCAACCCCTTGTAATGCAGGTGCTAGGGTTTCAACATGGTTATAATCTGCTTGACGTACTTGAACGCCTAATGCTTTTAATTCATCAGCTTTATCAAGATCACGGATTAAAGCAATAATATTACTTGCGGCTGTTTTTTGTAAAAGGCTTTTGATTACCAATAAACCTAATTGACCGTTTGCGCCTGTGACTGCAATCATCTTTAACTTCCTTTAATGCTGCTTTTTTGTGTAAAGGTGGAATGTGGGATAATTATGCGCCACACTTATTGTTCTGAATAGCAGGTATTTTTAGAATGCGGAGTTCTAATTTTGAGTACAATAAATTTTTCTCACTTACGTTTATTAGCCATCTTTGCTACGGTAATCGAAACAGGTAGTTTTGCAGCCACCGCACGTCGTTTGCACAGTAGTCGTTCTCGTATTAGTGAACAAGTGGCTCAACTAGAAGAGGTATTAGGCATACGCCTTTTACAGCGTTCTACACGTCAACTAAACATTACACCAGAAGGTCAACAGGTCTATGAGCAAGCGCGGCAATTATCAGGTATTTTACAAAATGTAGACGCTGCCACTGTTTCAGAAGTGCCACAGGGGCGTGTTGCGATTACCATGAATCATGATATTGCTCATAAATATGTATTACCTGTGTTAGCACAATTTCAGCAGCGTTATCCACAGGTGCAATTAGATTTGATATTAAGTGATGATAAGTTAGATTTAATCAGTGAGCAGATTGATTTAGGGATTCGTGTGGGGATTCCAAAAGATGATTCATTAATTGCCCGTTTGATGCATGAGGAGTATTTTGCAATTTTTGCTAACCCCAAGTATTTGCAACAATTTGGGGTACCTAAAACAGTGAAGGAGTTGGAAAAATATCATTGGATTAGTTTGACTCAAACCAGCCGTAATGATGTACAGCAGTTTAGGCAAAAAAATAAAACGATAGAAATCCGTCCACATAGCTTTTACCGTTGTAATTCGCCATTGATGGTGCAGCAAATGATTATTAATGGTTTGGGGATTGGGGCATTATTACCTACAACAGTTTCTGCTGAAATTGAGCGAGGGGAGTTAATTCAGCTTATGCCTTCTTTATCTAGTGAAGCCTTGGTTTTTTCTTTGGTGTACCCATCCCGCCATCAAGTCCCCTTACGTACACGCGTACTCATTGATTATTTATTAGAAGCTAAAATATTTAATCGAGGCATAATCAAGTAGCTGAAGTGAATTTTTTAATCTGTAGGGGCAATCCCTTGTGGTTGCCCTAATGGTCACCACAAGGGGTATTTTCTATATCTGCTGTTCTAGCAGTTTAATGTCTTCTTCTGTGAGTTTAAATAGTGCGTACACATAAGCATTAATTTGTTTTTCTCGTTGTGTTATCTCTTGGCTGAGTTGTGCTATTTTTTCTTTTTCAGCGGTGAGCCATTCGTCCCAGTCGTTGCGTTCTTGCAGCGGGATATCTTGTTTAAAGGCTTTTTTGATTTCTTTGCGGAAGCTGGGGAAGTCTAGCGTCCACCAGTTTTTTAGTTTGGTGTTGAGTTTGGCTTCTTTTTCAGCAGGGCAGAGATCAGGAATTCGGCGGCGAATGGCTGCTTGTTTTTGATAGCGGTTTTCAGCTAGTGTTTGGCATTGTTCTGCAAGTTCAGCGATTTGTTGTTTTTGGGTGTCGGTGGCGGGGGGAATGGGAAAATTATTTACATTTTGCGTGGTTGCTTCAAAGTACCCCCCTCTTACCATAGTAGTCATAGCAGAAAATACAAACCACATTAGACCTCTTTCAAAAGTAGATGGCTATCTAATTTGAAAATTATATAAAGCAGCAATAAGGTTAAATCGAAGAGCAAAACGTTTACGTCTATTTCTATAACGCTCACTTAATATACGAAATATTT
>Ga0193950_1000018_pt1 | contig 85986 bp, 75 predicted proteins | sample BB_1_MG_FD_144485 | JGI IMG/M metagenome (GOLD analysis project Ga0193950, IMG submission 144485) | Microbial mat bacterial communities from the Broadkill River, Lewes, Delaware, United States - BB_1_MG | ecosystem: Environmental > Aquatic > Freshwater > River > Microbial mats | place: USA...
AAATATTTCGTATATTAAGTGAGCGTTATAGAAATAGACGTAAACGTTTTGCTCTTCGATTTAACCTTATTGCTGCTTTATATAATTTTCAAATTAGATAGCCATCTACTTTTGAAAGAGGTCTATTCAAGACAACCAGAAAAATATACAACATGTCTACAATAACATGCTAGTCTGTTCCATTAGCACAACGGTGCAAAAAATATAATTTTAGGGTATCTTACAGCGACTGTAACACGCATTATGTCGTGCTTTTTACTTGGTTTTAAGAGAATCCTATCATGTCTTACTCGGTCGCTTGTGTGGTGGTTACCTATAACCGTAAACACTTGCTTATAGAAACCCTTACCGCTTTATTAGCCCAAAGTACTCCATTAGATAAAATCTATCTTATTGATAATTGCTCAACAGATGGTACTGAAGCTGAACTATTACAACAGCAGCTCCGCCATCATCCAAAAATTGACTATCAACGCCTTGAAGACAATACAGGGGGGGCAGGGGGATTTCATACAGGAATCGCTACTGCTTTAGAAAATCAACATGATTGGATTTGGGTGATGGATGATGATGCCTGTCCACAACATGATGCTTTAGCCTATTTGATCCCTCATTTTGAAGATAAAAATACTGTTGCAGTAGCGAGTAGCGTTTGGGATACCAATGGGATTCAAACCCCACATCGGGGGCATTTTCATTTTCGCCGTTTTTTTCCTTATTTACAAACACCCTTAGCAGAAGAGGTATATACTCAGGAAAAAGCAGAAATCAATATGGCTTCTTTTGTTGGCTTATGTGTGAGAGCAACAACTGCTCAACACATTGGGTTACCACGTAAAGCATTTTTTATTCATCATGATGATGTAGAGTATTGTTTGCGCCTGAATCAACAGGGGACACTTTATCTCATTCCTGCCAGTAAAATTTTACATAAGGATACTGTCAGCCAACAAAAAGCTCAGCAGGTAACACGGTTGGGAAGGTTTTCACAACGTACGCCTACCGCGCGTTTATGGCTATATTACTTCACTGTGCGTAATGCAGTATATTTAGGTAAAAAATACCTTGCTTGGTATCGCTTTATCCCACAATTGCTATTATATTTTGCTCGTCAAATATTTGGTATATTGTTATATGATGAGAATAAATCTCAGCGTATACACACTATTTTCCGTGCTTGTCTTGATGGGGTATTAGCCAATTTTAGCAATCGTTTCCCCTTTCAACTTCGGCGTGTGCTGGCGCAAAATATGCCCAATAAAAAACAAACGGATAAAAAAGAGTAATTTACGTATTTTACCTTGGCGTTGAAATTTATAGGTATATAAAGCTTTCAGTTTTCCAAGAAAAGGTTGATGTAATAAATTGGCATAACTACGGGCACACTGTGCTTGAGAATGGGCACGTAGATGGGTTAAACGCTGGGTGACACTACGCGCCTGCGTGAGTGAGCGGAGAAAATTTTGACTGTTTTTGATAAATAAGGCTTTTAGCTTCTCAGGCTGCATCAATAACTGGGGTGAAATCCGTGTCGCGCCTACTTGGTTATGTGTATGTTGGCGGTATTTAATTAAGCTGCGGGGGGTATAAGAGGCTTCTCCCAATGCTGCGGCAAATATTGCTACCCACCAATCATGCACTAATACCTCTTGTGGAACAGGTAAACAACAACGTAATAAACTGCGGTTAATTGCCATTGCACAGCCTGTGACAATATTTTGTCCAATTAAATGGGCAAGAGAAAAGTGGCGCGGGTGATGTAAACCTTGATAATGATGAAACGAGGCATGAATAGGCTGTAGTGTTTCATTCACAACGGCTAAATTACAATAGGTTAACAGCGGGGTATGCGAGCCAAATTTTTCGGTTAATTGCTCTAGTTCAGCCAGTTGTACTGCAATTTTATTTTTTTCCCACACATCATCTTGATCAGCAAAAAAGATATAATCAAAATCCTGTTGTGCTGCTTCTCGCATTAATACGGCAAAATTCTGATTGGAGCCTAGGTTGCCTAAATTATCATTAATAATTTGAAAGCGTGTATCTTCTGCTGCCACTGTATTAATTAATGCCCGTGTATTATCAGTAGACTGATCATCACGTATTAAGGCCGTCCAGTTGCTATAAGTTTGCTGTTGTAAGCTGGCAAGCTGCTGCTGAATATATGCTTCACCTTGATAACTTGCCAATAAAATACAGACTCGTTTCATCATGCCCCACGTATTGACTGTATGTGTTATGTCTTATCAATACTTTAGCATGAATAGCAGGCATTTTTTAATTATTGTGGTGAGTTATTAAGAGAAAAAAGTAGAAACTTGAGGAAAATAGAAAGGGTGATTTTGTGTTGACTAGCTTTTGTTAGCTTAATTTACATTGATTACGGAGGAAAACATTCATATAAACAGTATTTTGCATTACTATAAAATATATGGCTGCTACCTGCACTATTTATTTCCCCATATTGAAGTGTATGCTCAATACCCTCAAGTACTTTATAAATTTTTTTTAAATCAGATTCTTTACCTTCCCCCTCCATAATAGTTGACATTGCTCTACTTTTGCTTATTTTTTTAATGAAACCCTCTGATTCTAATAAATCATCTCGAAAGGTTATTTCAATAGAATCACAATAAATTGATTTATCATATTGATAATTTTTTAGTATGTACTTCCAACAAGCAGCTAGAAATTCTTCTAGTGAAGAATATTTGTTTGAAGAAGCATAAAGAAAAAATTCTGTATATATATTGATATTATTATCAATAATTGGAATACATTCAAGCGGTTTAATATCTATCTTATGATATTTATCACTAAACTGTTCTAAACTTATTATCTTCATCATTATTTATACTCAAAAAACTAATACTCTAGCTATCATTTAAGCATATTAAAATATGGAAATAAGCTGAAATACACCACATTTAAGCCCCCTTATTTATCCATTAAAATATTTAAAAATAGGTTTTTTATAGTCTTTTTTTAATTTAAAATGCTGGATAATGATCAACACAGTTTTTTTTATCCAGTAATTCGCTTAAAATAGCCCATTATCATCGATGAGCTGTTATATATCCTCTCGCCTATGATGTATAAATGATACTATATAAATACTGGCACCGAGTCACACACCATGCTGTGCTGAATACTCATGCGGGCAACACATGAAAATAGCTTGATATATCAACTATTTTTACCGTATTCATAACGCCATATACTAATTAAAAAACCGATTTAAAACGTGATAAAGCAGGAGTTATCGTGCCATCACCCGTCACCTTTCAAGATTTAATATTAGCCCTACAAAATTATTGGGCAGAACAAGGCTGTGTTATTGTACAACCCTACGATATGGAAGTAGGGGCTGGGACATTTCACCCTGCAACTTTTTTACGTGCTATCGGCCCTGAGCCATGGAGTTCAGCCTACGTACAACCTTCCCGTCGTCCTACTGATGGACGTTATGGGGAAAACCCAAACCGTTTACAACACTACTACCAGTACCAAGTGGTGATTAAACCTTCGCCTAAAGATATTCAAGAGCTTTACCTTGAATCCTTAAAAATGTTAGGTATTGATCCCCTAGTTCATGATATTCGCTTTGTTGAAGATAACTGGGAATCGCCTACATTAGGTGCATGGGGTTTAGGCTGGGAAGTCTGGTTAAATGGGATGGAAGTGACACAGTTTACCTATTTCCAACAGGTTGGAGGCTTAGAATGCCGCCCTGTTACAGGTGAAATCACCTATGGTTTAGAACGTATTGCCATGTACTTACAAGGTGTAGAAAGTGTCTATGACTTAGTTTGGGCAGATGGTCCTTTAGGGCGTATTACTTACCGTGATGTGTTCCATCAAAATGAAGTTGAAATGTCAACTTATAACTTTGAGCACGCCAATGTAGAGGCTTTATTTGCTGCATTTGATAACTATGAAGCAGAAAGTAATAAATTAATTGCAGCTGGTTTATCTTTACCTGCTTATGAAATGGTATTAAAAGCCTCCCATACCTTTAACTTATTAGATGCTCGTCACGCGATTTCTGTCACTGAACGTCAACGTTTTATTTTACGTGTACGCACCTTATCCCGTGCTGTGGCACAAGCCTACTATGATGGACGTGAGTCCTTAAACTTTCCCATGTGTAACACAGTAAAAGAGGAGGCTTAAGCATGACAACACGTGATTTATTAATTGAAATTGGGACTGAAGAGCTCCCACCTAAAGCCTTATCGCGTTTATCTGAAGCTTTTTCTGCTGGAATTTGTTCAGGCTTAGATAATGCAGAATTAAAATATACCATTGCCACCCCCTACGCGACCCCACGCCGTTTAGCTATTATTATTCGTGGTTTAGAAACTGAGCAAGCTGATCGTGAAGTGGAAAAGCGGGGGCCTGCGGTAAAAGCGGCCTTTAAAGAGGGTGTAGCAACCAAAGCAGCAGAAGGTTTTGCCCGTTCATGCGGCACAAGTGTTGATAAATTAGATACCTTAGCTACAGATAAAGGGGAATGGTTAGTTTTTCACAGTGTTGCCAAAGGAAAGCAAACCACTGAATTACTAACAGCAATTATTGAAAGTGCTTTAGCTGCCCTGCCTATTCCTAAGAGAATGCGTTGGGCTGATTTAAACACTGAATTTGTACGTCCTGCTCACTGGATTATTGTTTTATTCGGTGATGAAGTGGTGGATACAGAAATTTTAGGGATTAAAAGTGGGCGTGAAACCCGTGGACATCGTTTCCTCCACCCTGAAACCATTTCATTAAATACGCCTAATGATTACGTTAAAGCACTAGAAGAAACAGGAAAAGTTTTCCCCACTTTTTCTATTCGGAAAAAATATATTTCTGATGCAGTATTAAAAGTGGCTGAAGAGCATAATGCTGAAGCTGTTATTGATGCGGATCTACTGGATGAAGTCACAGGATTAGTAGAGTACCCTGTTGCTATCACTGGAGATTTTGATGAGAAATTTTTAGATGTCCCTGCTGAAGCCTTGGTTTCTGCAATGAAAGAGCATCAAAAATACTTCCATATGATCGATAGCGACGGTAAATTATTACCTAAATTTATCACTATCAGCAATATCCCCAGTAAACAACCTGAAGTGGTAAAAACAGGGAACGAGCGTGTCATTCGCCCTCGTTTAAGTGATGCCATGTTTTTCTGGGAGCAAGATAAAGCTCACCCCCTTGCAGACCGTTTAGATCGTTTAAAAACCATTGTTTTCCAAAATAAATTGGGCACTTTGTATGATAAATCACAAAGAGTGGCAGAATTAGCAGGACATATTGCTAAACAATTGGGTGCTGATGAATTACAAGGTATTCGTGCTGCACAATTAGCCAAGTGTGATCTGACCACAGAAATGGTAGGTGAGTTCCCTGATCTACAAGGAACTATGGGCGAGTACTACGCACATCATGATAAAGAAACGGATGCGGTCGCCACTGCCTTACGTGAGCAATACATGCCGCGTTTCTGGGGAGATGATTTACCTGCTACGCCTGTAGGGCAAGCCTTAGCCATTGCTGATCGACTCGATACCATCATGGGTATTTTTGGTATTGGACAAGCACCAACAGGAGATAAAGATCCCTTTGGCTTACGTCGTGCTGCACTAGGTATTTTACGTATTATGAGTGAGCAACAACTTAACCTTGATATTAATGAGTTGTTAACTTTAGCTGAAAAGAGTTTTGCCGAGGGCATCATTGCTGAAGGTACCAGTGAGCAAGTGTATCAATATATGCTAGAACGCTTACGTGGTTACTACCAAGAACAAGGTATTAACCCTGATAGTATTGAAGCGGTATTGAGTTGTCGCCCTGCCCGCCCATTGGATGCTATCCAAAGAGTGAAAGGGGTGGAAGCCTTCCGTACCATGGCAGCCGCTGAAAGTTTAGCCAGTGCCAACAAACGTATTCATAACTTATTAAAGAAAAATGTTGAGCCACTTCCTGCTCAACCTGATCCAACTTATTTTAATCACGCAGCAGAGCGCGCTTTATTTGATAAGATGGAAACTGTTAAGGAAGTGGTCACCCCTTTACTTGCCAGTGCTGATTACACTCAAGCATTAGAAAAATTAGCAGAGCTTCGTGAAACGGTTGATACTTTCTTTGATGATGTGATGGTGATGGATGAAGATCCTACAGTAAGGAAAAACCGCCTTGCTTTTTTACAATCTTTACGCCAATTATTCTTACATGTGGCTGATATTTCATGCTTACAACGCTAAAGTAATAGCCTAAATGCTTTTTAGAGGTATCTCTTACTAGAGATATCTCTGATAAGCCTGCTCCTGAATCGTTAATAATTTTTCTATTATTAACACTGTGCCACCTCTTGTACTACAGACACTTATGCAACTTATCATCCTTGATCGAGATGGTGTCATTAATCATGACTCCGATGACTATATAAAATCCCCTGAAGAGTGGACACCCATTCCTGGGAGTTTAGAAGCGATTGCTCGCCTAAATCAAGCAGGCTATCGCGTGATTGTTGCGACCAATCAATCAGGGGTTGCTCGGGGGTTATTTTCCTTTGATGATTTAAATGCCATTCATGAAAAAATGCATAATGCCGTAGCAGAGGCAGGTGGAAATATTGAAGCCATCTTTTTTTGCCCTCATGCGCCCACTGAAAACTGTGCTTGTCGCAAGCCCCGCCCTGGTTTGTTGCATGATATTGCCACCCGCTTAGGTACCTCACTAAATAATGTCTCAATGGTGGGGGATTCCTTGCGCGATCTACAAGCTGCGATTGCTTCAGGAGCGCGTCCTGTGCTGGTATTAACAGGAAAAGGTAAAAAAACCCTTGCCACTATGGAAGGGTTTGAAGATGTACCTGTATATGAAAATTTAGCCGCTGCGGTGGATGACTTATTGAGTGTTGCTTAATCTATGACTATTGTTCGTTCTTTTTTGTTCTCGGCAGGTTTTTTAGTTTCCTTAATCCTGTTTTTTATTCTATTACTCTTTATTTTTCCCCTTCCTGTATTACGTCGTTATGCTATTTTAAGTTATTGGGCACGTTTTATTTTATGGTGGTTAAAACTGACCTGTAAAATAGATTTTGAAATTAAAGGGGCAGAAAATATCCCCCATGATCCACTGGTTGTACTCAGTAATCATCAATCCACATGGGAAACGATCGCCTTACAAAAAATCCTGCCACCTCAAACATGGGTACTCAAACGTGAATTATTACGTTTGCCTATCTTCGGTTGGTGTTTAGCGGCATTAAAGCCTGTCGCTATTGATCGTAGCTCCAAAATAAAAGCCTTACAGCAAGTATTAAACCAAGGTAAAGATCGCCTTATTACAGGTTTATGTGTCATTATTTTTCCCGAAGGAACACGGGTTGCAGTGGGGGAAACACGCCGCTATAGCATTGGTGGGGCAAAATTAGCCAAACATGCAGGGTATCCTGTGTTACCTGTGGCACACAATGCAGGGCAATATTGGCCTAAAAAAGGCTTTGTTAAACGTGCAGGCACAATCTATATTAGTATAGGTCAACCTATTGATACAGCAGATAAAACAGCACAAGAAATCACTCAGATTGTAGAAACATGGACGCGTAGTGAGCTGGCAGCATTTGAGCAATAAAGCGAATCACGTTACACTCCTTGTACCTATATCAAGAATGATTATTATCAAAGGATGATTAATGAAAAAATCACTTTTTGCATTACTTGCATGTTTAAGTGTTAGCTCTGTTGCCATGGCAGCCACAGACTATAAACCTGAGTACAAAATGAGTGTGGTGGTTGGCTCAAAACTGCCCTGGGGTGAAGGGGCAACAAAATTTACTGACTTAGTACGGGAACGGACTAATGGACGTATCAATATTAAAGTGTACCCTTCTTCTGCCTTAGTGGCAGGAAAACAAACCAATGAATTCTTGATTTTACGTCAAGGTGTAGCGGATTTTGCACTGTCTTCTAGTATTAACTGGTCATCAACTGTTAAAGAGTTAAATTTATTTAACTTACCTTTCTTTTTTCCTGATTACGCCGCTTTAGATCGTGTGACTGAAGGGGAAGCAGGGGAAGCTTTGAAAAAAGTAATTGCTAAAAAAGGGGTTGAGGTTCTAGCATGGGGTGAAAATGGTTTTCGTGAATTAAGTAATTCAGTGCGTCCTATTGCGGAACCGAAAGACTTAAAAGGTTTAAAAATTCGGGTTGTCGGTGCCCCAATTTTTGTTGAAACCATGAAAGCCTTTGGTGCTAACCCTGTAAACATGAATTGGTCAGAAGCTAAAATTGCTTTTCAACAAGGCGTTGTCGATGGACAAGAAAACCCTGTTGTAGGCATTCAAATTCCTGTTAAGATTTGGGAATACCACAAATACTTAACTGCATGGCACTATGCGATTGATCCATTAATGTTTGCTGCCAGCAAAAAAACATGGAAAACCTTTACTGATGAAGATCGGGAAATTATCCGTGCTGCAGCAAAAGAAGCAGGGATCTCTCAAAAAGCAGCTGTACGTAAAGGTTTAGTTGCCCCTGATTTATCTGCCTTCACTTTATTAGAAGAAAAGAAAATGTCAGTAACTATTCCTAATGCAGAGCAGCGTGCAAAATTTGTTGCCTTGGCTGCCCCCATTGTAAAACGCTGGGAAGGTAAAATAGGTAAATCTTTAGTAGACAGTGCGCGTAAAGCCATTGATGCAAAAGATACCAAATAAATTCAGTTAATAACTGAGCTAAGCCTCATGTAAAAAGGTATTGAATAGCTAATTTACATGGGGCTTCATACTGTTATATTACAGCAAAACAATTTATCCACTTAATTAAAGCGGAGACTATGTCTATTAAAATAATCGGTAGCCCTAAATAATTAGTGTAACAGTTGCAATTAAGCCTGAACTACTGGGACACGAGCTTTTTAATAACACTACATTTTCAGAACTACCAACTTTTCTTTTATTTTTGTAATGAGCCAAAAATAAATTAGTGAATTTATAATTTAATTTTTAGTTAATTTAACATCACCAATATCATCTTGTAAGGCTTTAAATTCTTTCTTAGCACAGGTTGCTAACTCCATTTTATAAGCTAAGAACCACATCATATACACACCTAATATCCAAAATATTATTTGCCATAGCCAAATAGAGGGGATTCCAAAAAACCATGTTTCAGGTTGATTAGGGTTAGAGAAAAAATCATTTCCTAATATAGACCCTGGCCCAATGGAGAAGAAGAACCAAAATAGTACTAATGCCCAAGCAAACGGTTTTAGCTTGGCTTTTTCAGGTGTTAAGTAATCATGTTGCTGTAAAAAGCTATAGATACGTAAACGATGTCTGTAGGTGATGTTTTTCTGTGTCATCGCGGAGACTGCACAGGTGACAATAAAGTTTAACACTATTCCCCAGCCTGCTGAATGAATCGTTAATGGCCAGCGTCCCCACGGCATAAAAAATACACCAATACTTTCTGTTAAGGTGACAGCAAGTAGCCCAACAATTAATCCTGCTACAATCCCTTCACGTGTAAACCAAGGCACCCAACAAATTCCCACTAAAGCAGGCCACATTTGTAAACCATATGCTACGGCTAAACCACCAATTAATACCAGTGCATCATTGGCATGTGTGGCAACCATTAATGCCGCGACTACAACCAAAACGGTAAAAATACGCCCAACAATACGTTGTTGTAAATGACTGGCATTAGGGAGGAAAAAATATTTTAATAAATCACGGGTTAAAATGCTGCTGGCGGTGGACATGTAAGCTGAGGCAGTGGATTGCATTGCCGCAATGGCACACACAGCGAGTAAGCCCACCATAAAAGGAAAGTGATCGCCAATAAGGTAAATTAATAGGGGGACTAACATTTCAGATTGAGAGGAGACATCCATTAAATCCTTCCCTGATAAGCCCGCCCCCATCATGTTATGCACAAGCTCAGGGTGTTGCTCATTAAAAACACTATCTGCACCTAAAAAATGCCCACCAATTCCTTGAATAGCGGTAAAAATAACTAAAATAAAACCAATGCCTAAAGAAGATGCCCAAACTTGTTGGGGGGCAAAAGGACGTGGATCATGATTGGAAAATGCCCACATAGAAAAAGCAGGGGCTGATTGAATCCCCATTAAAGCAATGGTGTAGGTAAAAATCATGCTGCTTGTCCAAATCCCACTGCTACTTTGTGAGCCATCACTGACCCAGTGTATGGTGGCAGGAATAGCAATATAGTGGCTGTAACCTTGGGGAGTGCGAATTTCATCCGAGGTGGTTAGGGTTGCTAATGCTTTGGTAAATCCTTCCCAGCCTGCTGTATAATATAAGGTAAAACTACCAATAAAAATAATTCCTAATGCTAATAAAATGACTTGTAATGCATCAACATATGCAGCAGCGCGTAAGCCACCTACCATGACATATAATAAAACAACTGTTGATAATAACCACATCCCCACTTCAACGCTTAAGGCACCATCCGTTAAAATATTAAATAAGAAGCCTGATGCACGTAGTTGTAAACCTAGGTAAGGAATGGAGAATACAAGAGCGATAATAATAACTAGTAAACGTACAGTGTTAGATTGGTAATAATGTGACAGCATTTCTCCTGGGGTGACAAAACCAAAACGTTTGCCGATCATCCATTGACGTTTTAATAAAATCACGCCTGTGAAAGGAATTAAAATGGCATAAAATGAGGCATAAGCATATTGAAAACCATCACGGTAAATTAGTGCAGGATGCCCAATGAATGTCCAACCAGAAAAAGAGGTGGCAGTGGCAGCTAATACAAATACCCAAACGGTGATTTGTCGCCCTGCAATAAAATAATCAACAGCAGTGTGTGAGATAATGGCACTTTTCACCCCCCAATAAATACTGTATGACCAATATAGGGCAACAAAGGCAAACAGCCACATTATTTTTGGATCCATTGGGTTAACTCCTTGGCGTGAGTAAGTCTATTTGCAAGAGGTAATGGGCAAATTATTCACAGGATGCATCGTAATTTATTATGACAGATTATCGTAACACACCGCATATTGAACGCTTATTAAAGGCGTTACATCATAATCCATTCCAGTTTTTAGGGCGGCATAGCCTTAATGAGAAGGAGGAAGTAATTCGTGTATTTCTTCCTCATGCCACCCATGCCTATTTATTGCCTGATATGTTGCTATTACATCAAGATGCAAAGTCCCCTCTTTTTGAATGGCGGGGGGCTATTGATACAATTCCTTTATATTATCAAATTAAATGGTTTGATAAGGACAATATAGCACATTGTTATTATGACCCTTATAGCTTTCCAAGTCAGTTGAATGAATATGATTTATATTTATTTAATACAGGTAAGCATTATTATGCACAGCAATTCTTAGGTGCCCACACACAAGTGATTGCAGGGATAAGGGGGATTTTGTTTGCTGTGTGGGCACCGCATGCATTACGCGTCAGTGTTGTGAGTGATTTTAATCAATGGGATGCTCGAATACACCCTATGCGCTTACATGGTCACAGCGGTATATGGGAGCTTTTTATTCCTACTTTAACAGATGATATTATATATAAATTTGATATTTGTCATGCAAACGGCATTGATAGCGAATGTAAAGCAGATCCCTATGCACGTGCCTTTGAACTGCGCCCTAATACGGCGAGCCGCTTAATTCCATCTTCAAGTTATCTTTGGCAAGATAAAACTTGGATGCAAGCACGGATACATAATGATTGGCAGCATAAACCTATGAGTATATATGAAGTACATTTGGGTTCATGGCAACGGGATAAGGATAATCATTTTTTAAATTATCGTGAAATAGCCCATAAATTAGTGGCTTATGTGGTGAAGTTAGGTTTTACTCATATTGAACTTTTACCTATTACTGAACACCCTTTAGATGAATCTTGGGGATACCAAGTTATTGGTTATTATGCCCCTACCAGCCGTTATGGCAGCCCTGATGATTTTCGTTACTTTATTGATTACTGCCACCAACATCACATTGGAGTCATTTTAGATTGGGTGCCTGCTCATTTTCCTAAAGATGCACATGGTTTAGCTAAATTTGATGGGGAAGCTTTATATGAATATGCCGATCCACGTAAAGGCGTGCATCATGAATGGGGTACTTTAGTCTTTAATTATAATTGCCCTGAAGTACGCTGCTTTTTGATAGCAAATGCCATTTATTGGTTAAAAGAGTTTCATCTTGATGGCTTACGTGTGGATGCTGTCGCATCCATGTTATACCTAGATTATTCACGTGAGGAAGGTGAATGGATTGCTAATAGTGAAGGGGGACATGAGAATATTGAAGCCATCTCTTTTTTGCGTGAGCTTAATACCGCAGTGCAAGCAGAGTGTGCAGGGTCATTGATGATTGCGGAAGAATCCACCAGCTGGCCACGTGTGACGCGTCCTGCATGGAGAGGAGGATTAGGTTTTACCATGAAATGGAATATGGGCTGGATGCACGATAGCTTACATTATTTTGGAGTAGATCCTATTTATCGTACCTATCATCATGAACACCTTAGTTTTGGAATGACTTATAGTTTTGGGGAAAATTATATTCTGCCCTTATCACATGATGAAGTGGTACATGGTAAACAGCATTTATATGGCAAAATGATAGGAGATGAATGGCAACATTTTGCCCATTTACGTTTATTGTATACCTATATGTGGACATGCCCAGGAAAAAAATTATTATTTATGGGTAGTGAGTTTGCACAGCTACGAGAATGGAATGTGCAACAAGATTTAGACTGGGTATTAACTAAAAAAACCGAACATGCGGGTTTGCAATTACTCATTGCAGATTTAAACCATTTATATCATTACAATACAGCATTACATTATTATGATTTTGAGCAACAAGGGTTTACATGGTTAGATTGCCATGACAATACGCAGTCAGTACTTAGTTTTATGCGTCATGCTGAGAATGAGTGTCTGATTATTATTTTAAATTTTACCCCCCAATTGCATAAACACTATTGTATTGGTGTTCCACTCTCAGGTGTTTATCAAGAAATTTTTAATTCTGACTCACAATTTTACGGGGGAAATAATATAGGTAATGTTCAACTGTGTACAGATATGGTAGCTTATCAGGATAAACCACACTCTTTATCACTCACTTTACCCCCTTTAGCAGGGATAATTTTGCAAAGAGAGGAGGAGGTTGTACAAACAACGCTTTGTTAAAACGTATAGCTGTATTGTGCAATAATTAAGGTATTCTCTCACGCTGTTTGAGTGTGTACATAAGCTTCATAAAAATGAAAAGGATAAATCATGGTTAGCATGGTTCAAATCTAAAAAATATAAATGTTTAGATTTGGATATCACTCTCCTTGATTCCTAACAATAATATAAAAGGCGCATTTCTTCATGAAATCAAAAATGATATCTCAACGTGTTTTACACCCTCAATATATTGTTGATGAATTGGGAAATAAAACAAATGTCATCTTAACGAAAAAAGAATATAAGGGTTTACTCGATGACATTGATGATTTATTAGGTTTGTTAGCAGATGGAGGGGGGGCGCAAATTCAAACTACAGCAAGCCAAAATGATACACAAGTTGAAAAAGAACTCAGTTTATTGAAAAAACACCATGATCATGTACACAGTATCATGGGGGATCTAAATACCTTTCAACGCATGAAAAAAGAAGCCCAACGTCAATTGCTTATGCAGAAATTGATGAAAAACCTTGAAACAACCTTGCAAGAAATGCGTTCTCAATTAGGGGAAGTCAAGCAATTTTCAAAGCCAGCAGACTTATTTAATTTTCCTGAATTACCTAAAAATTTAGTGATTAATACGGCAGAATTAAAAAATATAAAAAATACCTTACTGGCTGATAGCACAGAAAGCTCTCGTCCCCCTCTTATTATACAAGCCCCTGCTGGGGCAGGAAAAAGTGTGTACTGTAACGCACTAGGGCGCGATGCAGATATACGTAGCCGCTATAGCGATGGTATTTATTGGGTGAACTTAGGACAAGATGCAGATGTATTAGGTCTGTTGAGCCAATTAATTCGAGATATTGAGCAAGATCAAAGCTTAGAGTTTATTGATGATGAAACTGCCAGTGAGTACTTGCAAGAGTTATGTAAAACCCGAAGCTGCTTATTCATACTGGATGATGTACGTGATGCCCAAGATATTATGGTATTTAATATCAGTGCTGAAGCTTGCCAAATTATCATTAATGGTAATGATGATGAAGTGATGAATATTGTTAAATACTTCATTCCATTGGCTCAAGAGCTTAACTTAAAAACAGCGACTGAAGAGCAAGGTTTAAAAATTCTTGCGCGTTATAGCCGCATGGCCAATTTTGAGGCAAGTAAAGCCCCTGTGCAAATGAAGCAAGTAGTCAAACTTGCGCAGCATTTACCCCAGTGTTTAAAATACCTCTCCTACGCCATCACCGATCCAAATAAACCCGATTGGGCTTCATTAATTCAAGTATTACAAGATGAAGACTTTGAGCTTCCTGAAAAATACCCTCGCCCATTAATGTTGGCATTACAAAGTAAAGTGGATGAATTGGGTGAATCAGCTGAATACTATTATGCCCTAGCTGTTTTTGCTGGTTATACCGCCATCCCTCAAAAAGCGATAGAGTTATTGTGGCAATACCTCTATCAACTCTCTGCTGAAGAATCAAATGAGTTTATTAATAAGTTAGTTTTACAAGATTTATTACGTGTTCATACCGTGAATAATGTGCACTATATTAATTTATCCAGTGCACAATATGAGTATCTTGTGGCAGAGTCTGAAGCAGAATTGGATAAACTACATAATCATTTACTCACTGCTTACCGTCGTCATTGCGGGCAACACGGTTGGATGAATGGACCTAATGATCACTACTTCTTCCAACATCTAGCCACCCACTTACACTATGCAAAACGTACTAATGAATTAAAAACCCTGTTAGTTGATTATGATTGGATTAATAAAAAACTACAGCATTGCAGCATCCATTCATTAGTGATGGATTATGAATTTTTAGAAGGCAAAGAAATTGAACTGATTAAGCAAGCTCTCTATGATGCCGCCCCCAGTTTAGCCTCCAGTCGTGATGAGCTTGCCAACCAATTACTTGATCACCTCTGGGAAAAGAATGAAGCAGACAGTTCACTGAAATCTATTCAAGCCCTGATTAACCAAGCCCAAGAAATTGCACCTGATTGGTACTGGGAACCACCATTTCCTGATGAAATGCTATAAAATAGCCAGCACTATTTCTTATCATTGATGATTGAACACGCATCAAGGGCACAACGAAACGAAAGGACGTTATATATGGAAAGGGATGAAGCAGTCAGCTTGATGATGAAGTTGCTCAAGCTGATGTTAAAAGAAGGCGGTTCAGATTTATTTATCACCGCAGGTTTTCCCCCCGCGATGAAATTGAAGGGGAAAATGACCCCGATGATGAAAAAGCCGCTGACCCCAAATGATTCGCAAATGATGACTCAAGCGATCATGAATGATAAGCAGCTAAAGGAATTTGAGGACACTAAAGAATGTAACTTTGCGATTGCCCCGCCTGGGGTGGGACGATTTCGTGTCAATGCCTTTGTACAGCAAACCTATCAGGGGATGATTTTGCGTGCAATTGAAACCACAGTACCCAACTTTGATAAATTAGGCTTACCCCCTATTTTAAAAGAAGTGATTACCGCTAAAAATGGTTTAATTGTGATGGTTGGGGGAACAGGGTCAGGTAAGTCCACTACCATGGCTGCGATGATCGATCACCGTAATGCCAGCAGTTATGGTCATATTATCACGCTTGAAGATCCCATTGAGTATGTTCACCCACATAAAAAATGTGTGGTAACACAGCGTGAAATTGGTACCGATACTGATAGCTGGGAAGCGGCTTTGCATAATACCTTGCGTCAAGCTCCTGATGTGATTTTATTAGGGGAGATTCGAGATGCGGAGATCATGAACTTTGGTTTAGAGTTTGCGCAAACGGGTCACTTAGCGATGGCAACTTTACACGCGAATAATGCTAACCAAGCAGTTGACCGTATTTTAGGTTTCTTTGAAACAGAGAAACAGAAAAAACTAATGCAAGATATTAGTTTAAACTTACGAGCTATTATTTCACAACGTTTGATTCGTACCGTGGATGGTGGACGCTGTGCAGCAATTGAAATTCTATTAAATTCTCCTTTAATTGCTGAATTAATTGCCACAGGGGATATTGCAGGGATTAAACCCATTATGGCAAAATCCTCTGAATTAGGGATGCAGACCTTTGACCAAGCTTTATTTGCTTTTCATGAACAGGACAAAATTAGTATGGAAGAAGCCTTAAAAAATGCAGATTCTGCTAATGAATTGAAATTAAAAATTAAGCTAGAAGGAAAAGGGGCAGGTGGCTTAAGCACTGGTGGGCTAACCCTAGAGGATAAAGAAGAAGAAGATTAATAGATTACCGCGTATACAGTGAATAAAATTGAGGTATACGCGGTATTAAGCTAAATGCTATATACTAAACTTTATGGTAAACCTTGCTACCTTGTTGTTTAAATTCAGCTGATTTTTCTTTCATACCTTCCTCAACCGCAACTTTAATATTGCCAATCCCCTTTGTTTTTGCATAATCACGTACATCTTGCGTAATTTTCATTGAGCAGAAATGCGGGCCACACATTGAGCAGAAATGTGCTACTTTTGCAGAATCTTTTGGTAAGGTTTCATCATGATATTCACGTGCACGTAATGGGTCTAAACCTAAGTTAAATTGATCCGCCCAACGGAACTCAAAACGTGCTTTAGATAAAGCATTATCACGTACCTGTGCCGCAGGGTGTCCTTTCGCTAAATCTGCTGCATGAGCTGCAATTTTATAAGTCACAATCCCTTCACGTACATCATGCTTGTTAGGTAGACCTAAATGCTCTTTAGGGGTCACATAACATAACATGGCACACCCATACCAGCCGATCATGGCAGCCCCAATCCCTGAGGTAATATGATCATACCCTGGGGCGATATCTGTGGTTAAGGGACCTAAGGTATAGAAAGGGGCTTCATCACAACAATCCAGTTGTTTGGTCATGTTCTCTTCGATCATGTGCATGGGCACATGCCCCGGCCCTTCAATCATCACCTGAACATCATGCTCCCATGCGACTTTAGTTAATTCACCTAAGGTTTCTAATTCAGCAAATTGGGCTTCATCATTGGCATCTGCTAACGACCCTGGGCGTAAACCATCTCCTAATGAGAAAGACACATCATAGGCTTTCATGATTTCACAAATTTCTTCAAAATGAGTGTATAAGAAACTTTCTTCATGATGCGCTAAACACCACTTAGCCATAATAGAGCCACCACGAGACACAATCCCTGTTAAACGTTTTGCGGTGAGGGGCACATGGGCTAAACGAATGCCTGCATGAATAGTAAAATAATCTACCCCTTGCTCAGCTTGTTCAATCAAAGTATCACGGAATAATTCCCATGTCAGATCTTCGGCTTTTCCATTCACTTTTTCTAAAGCTTGGTAAATAGGTACCGTGCCAATGGGTACAGGTGAATTACGGATAATCCATTCACGGGTTTCGTGAATATTTTTCCCTGTGGAGAGATCCATGACTGTATCGCCCCCCCAACGGGTTGACCATACCATTTTTTCGACTTCTTCAGAAATGGAGGAGGTGGTGGCAGAGTTACCAATATTTGCATTAATTTTCACTAAGAAATTACGCCCAATAATCATTGGCTCAACTTCAGGGTGATTAATATTGGCAGGAATGATAGCACGCCCACGTGCCACTTCATCACGGACAAATTCAGGGGTAATCACATCGGGAATTTTTGCCCCAAAAGAGTTACCAGCGTGTTGTTGTTTTAATAAGTCACTGCTAATATTCTGTAAACGCTGATTTTCACGAATGGCAATATATTCCATTTCAGGAGTGATAATACCTTGACGAGCATAATGCATTTGAGTGACATTTTTACCTGCTTTAGCGCGACGGGGTTCACGTAAATGCTCAAAACGTAATGCATCCAATGAATTATCATTTAAACGCTGTTGTCCATAACTTGAACTAATAGTATCTAATTGTTCTGTATCAGCACGTTCTTCAATCCATGCACTACGCACAGCAGGAATTCCTTTACGCAAATCGACATTTACATTTGGGTCAGTATACACCCCTGATGTATCATATACGCTAATGGGTTCGTTTTTTTCATTTCCTGATTCAAGCTGTGTATCGCTGAGTTGAATCTCCCGCATGGGCACTTTAATATCGGGGCGGCTCCCTTGTACGTAGATTTTGGTTGAATTGGGAAATGCCTGTGTGCTTTCAGGGTCTAATTGATCGGTGTTCTGTACTATATCTTGAGGTCTTGCGCTCATGTATTCTGCCTATATGGGTATCTATAGAAAAACTCAGCGCAAAAAACCCCTGCAGCTTGCAGGCTTCCCTACGCTGGAATTATCCAATTCAGGTTCAAAGGGTTTATCTCAGCTCATCGCACCCCTAGCCGCTTTTGTCGCGAACATTATATAATAGCAAACTTCATTGCAAGATGACGTATTTATTTTTATAGGAAGACCATAATGTCTGAACTTAATTTAGACCAAGCTCGTTTTAACATGATTGAACAACAAGTTCGCCCGTGGGATGTCATGGATCAGCAAGTTTTGGATTTAATGTCTAAACTTACTCGGGAAAATTTTGTTCCTGATACTTACCGTGATCTTGCTTATGCGGATATTGATGTACCTGTTGCAGATAACCAAATTATGCTTGCCCCTAAATTTGTGGCGCGCTTGTTACAAGGTTTACAAGTTCAAGCTGAAGAGAGTATTTTAGAAATTGGTACAGGGTCTGGTTACTTAACTGCTTTATTAGCACAACTTGGCAAACAGGTTGATAGTGTGGATGTACGCAGTGATTTCACTGAGCAAGCAAGTAACCGTCTTAATGCTTTAAATATTGAGAATGTAAGCTTAAGTACAGGGGATGCAATTAATGGATGGAATACGGATAAAAAATATGATGTAATTGTATTAACAGGCTCTGTCCCTGTATTGAAATCTCATTTTCAGCAACAATTAAATGTGGGGGGACGTTTATTTGCTTTTGTTGGGCAAGCCCCTGTCATGCAAGCCTGTGTGATCACACGCCTAAGTGCTGATAGTTTCAGTACTGATATTTTATTTGAAAACTTGATTCCTGCTTTAGATGGTGCGCCTGAACCTGAAGCATTTGTATTATAAGTACAAATAAAATGACTGCTTAAAATTGCATAAGTAAGTTCAATTCATTTTTTGCCTGCTACTATTAACTCATTAGGGGTAAGGCAAAAAAATGACTTCCTTATTTTGCTAGCTCCTAGGTAAAAAATGATGCAGCATATAACCCCTGTTGAATTAAAGCAAAAACTTGCGACAGGTTTTGCACCTGTGTTAGTAGATGTACGTGAGCGATGGGAATTTGATATTTGTCATATTGAAGATGCCTTATTAATTCCTTTACACAGCTTAGCTGATACCTACCAGACACTTGACAACAGTCGTCCCATTGTCTTGATTTGTCATCATGGCATACGCAGCCAACAAGCTGCGTATTTTTTAGACAGTGCAGGCTTTGAGGTCATTAATTTAACAGGGGGGATTGATGCATGGGCACATGATGTTGACCCCAGTATGCCTAGTTACTAGGTTTATAATTATAACTTTAATAAAAATGCCTTTTCAGACGCTTCATAAGGAAGCAATAGGAGCTAATTTTTTATGCATAAGACACTCCAACTAGTTTTACTTTCTAGCTGTTTTATCTACTCAGGCGTACAGGCTGAAAATTTAATTGATGTATTTAAACAAGCAGAACAAAATAACCCTTCTTTAAAAATTGCTAACAGTGAACGTTTAGCTATTTTAGAGAAAAAACCTCAAGCTCAATCACAACTTAATCCACAGGTTAGTATTGGGGGGGATGTAACCCAAGCACTTAATCAACAAAATTTTTTCACAGGTGATACTTTTGAAAATACCAGTGCAGGTTATAACGTTTCATTAAGCTATGCTCTATACCGTCGTGCAGCTAATATTCAAATTAAACAAGCAGACAGTCAAATTAGCCAGTCTGAATCAAATTACACCACTGCTTACCAAAACCTCATTGAAAACGTAGCCGCACGCTATTTTGATGTATTAGCAGGTAATGATAATGTGGAATATGCGGTGAGTACAAAAACGGCCATTCAACGCCAACTTGATCAAACCACGCAACGATTTGATGTGGGTTTAATTGCGATTACTGATGTACAAGAGGCTCAAGCTGGGTATGACCTTGCAGTAGCAGATGAAATTTTAGCCCGTAATCAACGTGATAATGCTTTAGAAGCATTGCGTGAAGTCACAGGTTATTATTACAATGAATTATCTGGTTTAAAAAGTGAAGTGAGTTTAGCCAGCCCTGATCCTGCTAATATTGAAGCATGGGCAAAAACAGCATTAGAGCATAACCCACAACTAGAGGCTGCTAAGTTTTCCTTAGAGATTGCACGCCAAGAAATTGAACGCCAACGTGCAGCGAAAAAACCCACGGTTGATGTTGTTGCGCAACACGGTTACCGTGATACCTTACGCGGTGATAGCAATCCTATGGCAAGCTATCGTACACAAAATAGTGTGGGTGTACAGTTAAGCTACTCTTTATACCAAGGAGGGGCAATTCGCTCACGTATCAGAGAAGCACAACAACGTTATACGCAAGCCATGGATCAAGTTGAACAAGTACGTCGTACAGTAAACCGTAGTGCACATAATGCTTATTTAAATGTGCTGGCTAATATTAGTCAGGTAAAAGCCTTAAAACAAGCTTTAGTGTCCACAAGAACAGCTTTAGATGCGATTCAAACAGGGTTTGATGTGGGGACACGTACTTCTGTTGATGTATTAAATGCACAACGTGACTTATTTGCTGCACAACGTAATTACTCTCGTGCACGTTATGATTATTTATTAAATACACTGCGCTTAAAACAAGCCGCTGGCTTAATTGCCGTGGATGATTTAGCTAAAATTAATAAATTATTAGTCAGCACAGAAAGTGTGAATGAAAACAGTGACAATACAGCAGAAGAAACCGCTGAAGAAAATAGTTAGTATTTAGTAGATTACTGTATTTACATGAAAAAAGGGGGCTTATCATAAGCTCCCTTTTTTATTCTTTATTTAATTATCCTAAAACTCAAGCAGAGCTTCTCTCGTTCCCACATGTTCTTCACTCCCCTATATTCTGACACTACTATTGAGAATACCTGATGAGAACCCCTAAACCACCCAATCAAGATAATCCTGTAATAGGTTCTTTAAGCGGTGCGTGGTATCTGCAATATCTTCTTCCGCAGCATGTGCAACTTGTGGAATATCAACAACTTCAATAGTATTTAAAATCAATTGATCCATAGAGTTGAAATACTGTACCCACCATACATTTTTAATTTTTGTGCTGGTGATGCGGCAATTGCCATAACCACGGGATAAAATACGGGTATGCCCATAGCCTAATTTTTGTTTTAAATATTGCTGATCTTCTTCTGTAATGGGGAGCAGTGAAATATTAATTACATGGGCTGCTTGCCCGCGTGTTATGCTTTTTTGTTTTGCTTGGATTTCATTTAAAATCGACGGAGCATTCATTAAGTTGTCAGGCATATCTGCTAAATCAAAGCTGGCTTGATTATCTGCTTCAGTTACAGTATGTACACATTCTGGTACAGGACACACGGCAATACTGATATCTGTAATCTCTTGATCTTGATTTAAGTATTGAATTTGCCAAATACCCGCCATTACAGATTCTTGAATTTTAACACTCTGTTGCCCTTCACAGTGTATTTTAACCTCTCCATCTCCTAAAATTTGCCCAACTAAGCGTAAATTTTCAGTATCCAGTTCATTTAAACTCAAGTAAAAATCTTTTTTATCTTGCTGATACTGTTGTAATGCCGCGTATAAAGTTTGCATGACATGTTGGGTGGCACTCATACCCGCCACTTCTTCAGGCTCAGGCAAAATGGGGGCGTGATAACTTTCCATATCTTTTGGCATCGGCATGTAATCCAAGCCATCATCATCCCATTCACTATTTGGATTAGAAGAGAGAATAGTCGTTTTTTCAGGATAAATAGGAATTGTTTTTGCCATGATAGTAACTCGATCTTAATTAGGTGGTAGTGTAATCATCACATATTGTTATCTTTCTTATCATATATGTGAATTTTTATTAAACGTTAGGCTGGCATAATCTCAGCTAATAGTGCTTGTGCTGTCTCATGCATGGCTTTATCCCCTGCGGCAATTACACGCCCATCAGAATATAAATCTAAAGCTTTGCCTTGCCAATCAGTGATAGTCCCCCCTGCATTTTCAATCACAGGCACCAATGCACAATAATCATAAGGAGACAAGGTTGCTTCCACCACTAAATCAACAAAACCAGAAGCTAATAAAGCATAGGCATAACAATCACAGCCATATAGTGGAATTTTTACATGTTCACATAAGTGTTGAAAGGCAGCAAAGTCAGCTTTACCAAAAATAGCAGGAGAGGTGGCATATAACATGGCTTCACCGATATCACCACAGGCACGACTATTCACAGCTTGCCCATTCAGTGTTGTCGGTAAACCTACCCCACCAATCCAGCGTTCTCGAGAAATCGGTTGGTTAATAATGCCTAATACAGGCTTACCATGATGTAATAGCGCAATCAAAGTACCAAATACAGGTTTACCTGTAATAAATGATTTAGTGCCATCAATGGGATCAAGTACCCAAACATATTCTGCATCGGTATTATTACAGCCCGTTTCTTCCCCATAAATGCCATGATCAGGGTAGCAAGTTTGAATCAGATCACGCATCACCTGTTCTGCTTCTTTATCCGCAATAGTGACAGGGCTGGCATCGGCTTTGTCATCCACATTAATGGGGGTACGAAAATAGCCTTGAATAATATGCGCACTGGCATCAGCAAGACGATGGGCAAGACTGATAAATTCAGCAGGTAGAGAAGTCAATTGATCTGTCATAATTACGTATAAAAAAAGAGTGAAAAAGCATTTTTTGATAAAATAGATGAGTGTGCTATGTTGATGCATAGTTTATTTTTTTACAAGTTTGTTTTAACACTATGCCTATAACTGAAATATTTTTAGTCCGTCACGGTGAAACCGAATGGAATGTACAACAACGTCTACAAGGACATGCTGACAGTCCCCTTACTGATATTGGGCATCAGCAAGCTGAAGCTTTAGCAGGAAGCTTGCAAAACTATGATTTTGATGCGATTTATAGCAGTGACTTGAAGCGTGCTGTGGATACGGCAGATAAAATTGTGTCTAAAAATGGAGGGCAATTACAAGAAGATTCACGTATTCGAGAACGTCATTTTGGGGTTTTGCAAGGCTTAACAACAATTGAAATGGCAGAACAGCACCCCCACGTATGGCAACAGTATCAAAGTTATGCCCCTGATTATTGTATTCCTGAAGGGGAAAGTGCAAAAGAATGCTTGCAACGTGTGGTACAGTGTTTTGATGAATTGGTGACAAAACATCAAGGAAAACGAATTCTTATTGTGACTCATGGTGGTATTCTCAGTATTTTTTTAAAATACGTATTAAAAATTCCCCTTGATACCCCGCGTCGTTATCAACTGTTAAACAGTAGTTTAAATATCTTTACTTATGATAAAGAATGGATGTTATACAGTTGGGGAGATATGTGTCATGTACACAATGTACGCAGCTTAGACGACAATACCAATACATAAGAATTGATTAAGGTGTTATTTTTACCTTACCCTGTGAATCGTTTACAGGTTAGCTTTAAAACTGAGTGATTATGGAAGCCATCGCTTTAGATGTAGAGCAACAAGCTCTACACGAATTTACTGAAAAAGCCTATTTAGATTACGCTATGTACGTGATTTTAGATCGGGCACTCCCTAACATTGCGGACGGGCTGAAACCCGTACAACGCCGTATTGTATACGCCATGTCTGAATTAGGCTTGAAATCACATAATAAATTTAAGAAATCAGCACGTACCATTGGGGATGTATTAGGAAAGTTTCACCCACATGGTGATAGTGCCTGTTATGAAGCGATGGTGCTGATGGCACAAGATTTTTCTTATCGCTATCCGTTAGTAGATGGACAAGGGAACTGGGGATCAGCTGATGATCCTAAGTCTTTTGCAGCCATGCGTTATACCGAGGCACGCCTTGCACCTTTTGCAGAAGTATTACTGGCGGAATTAGGGGAAGGAACCGTTGATTGGCAACCTAATTTTGATGGCACTTTAAAAGAGCCACGTGTCTTACCCTCTCGTTTACCGAATATTTTATTAAATGGTGGTTCAGGGATTGCGGTAGGGATGGCAACCGATATTCCGCCCCATAATGCCAGTGAAGTGATTCAAGCCAGTATTGCTCTATTAAAAAATCCTGCTTTAACAGTTGAAGAATTATGTGAGTATTTACCTGCGCCTGATTATCCTACTGATGCAGAAATCACCACCTCTAAAGCTGATTTAATCAAGATATATAAAACAGGACAAGGCTCGATACGGATGCGTGCTTGCTACACCTGTGAAGACGGTGATGTGATTATTACCGCCTTACCACATCAAACCTCTGGGGCGAAAATCATCAGTCAAATTGCCGCATTGATGCAGGCAAAAAAACTGCCGATGTTGTCTGATGTACGGGATGAATCTGATCATGAAAATCCTGTACGGATCGTATTAGAACCGCGTTCAAATCGTATTGATATTGATACCTTAATTAACCATCTATTTGCCACCACTGATCTAGAACGTAATTACCGCGTTAATATGAATATGATTGGCTTAGATGGGCGGCCACAGGTTAAGAATTTACAGCAGTTATTAAGCGAATGGTTGAGTTTTCGCCAAGACACCGTACGCCGTCGTTTACGTTATCGTTTGGATAAAATTTCTCAACGTTTACATATTCTTGCTGGTTTACGTATTGCTTATAGTCAACTTGATAATTTAATTGCTATTATTCGTGATGAGGATAAACCTAAAGAAATACTTATTGCTCAATTAGGTTTATCTGAAATCCAAGCACAAGCCATTTTAGATTTAAAATTACGTCAATTAGCCCGTTTAGAAGAAGCAGCAATTGAGAAAGAGTATCAACAATTAGATAAAACACAGCAAGAGCTGAATGCTTTATTAGAAAGTGAGCGAAAGCTCAAGAATTTAGTGATACGCGAGCTGAAAGAAGATGAGAAAAAATTTGCTAACCCACGCCGCAGCCCGTTAGTAGCACGTATCCAAGCGCAAGCAGTGAGTGAAACCCAGTTAATTAATGCTGAACCTGTAACCGTAGTGTTATCTGCAAAAGGTTGGGTACGTGCAGCAAAAGGGCATGAGATTGAACCTGTAAATATGAGTTATCGCACGGGGGATGAGTTTGCTGCGGCTTGCCAGACTAAGACGAATCAGTCTATTGCTTTTTTAGATAATAAGGGGCGCAGTTATAGCACCACAGTGCATAGTTTACCCTCGGCGCGTGGGCAGGGTGAGCCATTGAGTGGGCGTTTTAATCCCCCAGCAGGATCACAGTTTTTACATATTTTGGCAGATGCCCCAGAGCAGCATTATCTATTTGCTTCTAGTGCTGGTTATGGTTTTATTACCTGTTTTAATGATTTATTGACTAAGAATAAAGCAGGAAAAGCCGTGTTAAATTTACCTGAAGGGGCTGAGTTTTTCCCACCCTTAGCGATTCAAGAGGGGGTCACACAGTATGTGGTGGTCACCAGTGGGGGTTATTTAGCCATTGTTGATTTGGAAGAGTTGCCTGTATTAAGTAAAGGAAAAGGGGTTAAGTTAATCAATATTCCTACCAAAAGTGATGAAACTGTGCAATTACTTTATGCATTACCCCCTCAACATCAATTATGTATTCATGCAGGAAAACGGACTTTAACTTTTAAAGAACGTGATATTAATGCTTGTCATGTTAAGCGTAACCAACGGGGTTTAAAACTTCCACGCGGTTATCAAAATGTGACTGAAGTGATTTTTGAGCCATTTCCTAGTTAAGGGGAAATGTTTAGGGTAGTCCTAAATTTAGGACTACCAAAGATACAAGTGAGGTTGCACACAACACCGCTGTAGTAAAACCTACTTTGGTTCAGCTAATAAAAAATCGATTTTTTTATCTTCTGCATTCACACGTGCCACTTTAATCCGTACAGGATTAAATAAGCGGTACACTTTTCCTGAACGTTTGCCCACTAAACATTGCTTTTCAGGTTCATGATGATAGTAATCATTTTCTAAACTTGAAATATGTATCAAACCATCAATAAATAAACCGTTTAGCTCTACAAATAAGCCAAATGGTGTTACGGCTGAAATAATACCATCAAACTCTTCACCTAAGTGTTTTTTCAGGTAGTCACATTTTAACCAAAAAATGACATCTCGACTGGCATCTTCAGCCCGTCGTTCTGTCATTGAGCAATGCTCACCAATCTCAGTGAAGGCACTGGCTGGATAATGGAATTTTTCAGGTGGCTTTCCTTTTAATACATGACGAATGGCACGATGTACTAATAAATCAGGGTAGCGGCGAATAGGTGAGGTGAAATGCGTATAGTGTGTATAAGCCAAACCAAAGTGCCCTTTATTTTCAGGGGTATACACTGCCATACGTAAACTGCGCAATAATACAGTTTGAATAAGGCGTGCATCTTCACGCTCACAGGTGCGTTCAATTAAACGGGCATAATGTTTTGTTTCGGGTGTTTCTTTTCCTGCAATACGTAAACTTAAACTATTTAAAAATTTACGTAATTCAGTGAGTTTCTCAGTCGTTGGTCCTTCATGAATACGGTATAAAAACGGCATTTCATGTTTATCCAACCACTCTGCTGTCGCCACATTGGCTGCCAGCATCATCTCTTCAATCAGCTTGTGTGCATCATTACGTACAACAGGCTGAATAGTCTCTAACTTACCTTGATCATCAAAAAGCAGTTGGGCTTCAGTGGTTTCTAACTCTAATGCACCCCGTTTTAAACGTCGCTTATGCAATAAATGATATAAACCTTGCAAATGTGCAATATGCGGAATGACTTCAGGATGTGGGAAGCCTTCTTGATTCCCTGCTAAAACTTTTGCCACTTGTGTATAAGTTAAACGTGCAGCAGAACGGATAGTTGCTTCAAAAAAGCGAATACGGCGAGTACGCCCATAAAAATCAATCGCCATTTCACAGACAATCGCTAAACGATCCACTTGGGGATTTAACGAGCATAAACCATTTGATAATACTTCTGGTAACATCGGTACAACCCGATTAGGGAAATACACCGAGGTGCCCCGCTCATAAGCTGCTTTATCTAATGCTGTATCAGGTTTTACATATGCAGAGACATCTGCAATAGCAACTTTTAGTAACCAACCTTTACCACGCGGTTCACAGTAAACAGCATCATCAAAATCACGCGAATCTTCCCCGTCAATAGTGACAAAAGGAATATCACGCATATCTTCACGCCCTGTATACGCCCCTTCGGGTACCGTATCCTGTAAGGGTGCGATTTCCGCTTCAACTTCTTCTGACCATTGATTAGGTAGCTCATAACTACGAATAGTTACATCTGTTTCAATGCCTTCTGCCTCATATTCACCAATAATATCAGTGATTTCACCTAAAGCAGGCTCATGACGTGTTGGATAATCAGTGATAGTAAGAGCAACAATTTCTCCATGCTTGGCATGCATTCGCTTATCAGCAGGGATTAAAATATTATGGGTAATCCGTTTATTACTGGGCTCAACAAAAGCAATTGTTTTCTTTTCATGAAAACGTCCAACAACTGTTTTCACAGCTCTTTCTAGTACATCAACGACTGCCGCTTCACGTCGTCCACGGTGATCCGTTCCCACCACATTGGCTAAAATACGGTCATTATGCATCAAGGTAGTCATTTGATGCTCTGTTAAAAATAAATCATCTCCTTCATCATCGGAGACAAGAAAGCCGTAGCCATCAGGGTGTGCAATAATCCGTCCACGGATTAAATCCATTTTAGCGACAATACCATATTCACCGCGACGGTTGCGTATTAATTGCCCATCACGTTCCATCGCCCGTAAACGACGACGTATTGCTTCAAACCGCTCTGCATCTGATTTATCAATGTTAAAAATAGCGGCAATTTTAAATAGTTTTAATGGTTTTTCTGCTTTTTCAATCTGGAGGGTGATATATTCACGACTAGGGACAGGGTTTTTATATTTTTCCGCCTCTCTTTTAGCAAACGGGTCTTTATTTTGTGACTTCTTACGACGACTCATTGACAACAAACTCTCTATAAATTAGAATCCGAAGTTATTTTCCACCTGCCGAGGTGGCGAAATTGGTAGACGCGCCAGCTTCAGGTGCTGGTGGAGGCAACTCCGTGAAGGTTCAAGTCCTTTCCTCGGCACCATCTCTTAACTTCTTCTAAAGAATGACTATTTTTTTATTCATTCTCATTTAATCTTTCTTATACCTTTTTAAAAAAGGGTATAACACTCCATCCCATTTATATTTTCAATTATTTTTATAATGTTAAATAAAAAACGATCTTAGCAGCGTACCTTATCATGTTTTTATATAAAACACAGGTCATTTATCTAAAAAAATAATAATTGTTATAAATATCACAATCAGTTCAACATTTTCTCGCTTTTTATCGTCTATATTTTTTATTCTTAATCACTTATCTCTTTCTTTATACAAATACTATTTTATGAAGAAATAAAAATATACCCATAATTGAATAAGTTGCTTTCTCTCCTAATATTATCCACACTATTTAACCATAAAACAATAAAGGTTAATCATGCAATTATTAAAAAAATCAGATGATGAAATACTGGCTGTGGTGAATCCACTGATGGACAATTTAATGGAGGCTTCTACTGAAATTGACTATGAAAAACACACTCGTGATTTTTCATCTCGCATAGAAAATCATTTAACACCTGAATCATTAAGAAAAATTTGTGAAAAATATCAACAACGTTGGGGAGTATTTCAGCAACGAGAATTTATTGCTTTATTTCGTCGTGCTGATTCTATTGCAATCATTTGGAAACAATTTTGCTCAAAAAGTAAGGATGAATACGTAGCAGAGGCTGTTTTTAAAGAAGAAAATGGAAGAATCGTGGTTGATCATGTGTTTGTGTTTTGATCATTTTTTGAGCTTTACTCTAAAGTTATCTAAGCTACAGTATAACTACAAAGTAAAGTGATTATAATAAGCATGGTAGATTACTACTAAAATATGTAAAGCCATTTCACTAATCAGACCAAGTTCAATAGAATACAATTCTCCACTATAATTTATTTCACTTTATTATATATATTTAGTTGGTTATCTAATAATAGTGGAGGGGGATTGATATATTGAAATATATCATGTGTAGCATTATTACATTATGTTAGCTTGGTAGTCCTACATAACCTGCATAAGTAGTGTAAAAATTCTAACTCAGCCTAAATTATTTGGATACTCGCTTCTTCATAGCACTATATTTTCAGGACTACCATTTTTTATAGTATTGGTGCTGAGGAATGAAGCCCACTTAATAATGAATTAAATATAGTGACACATCTTTGCTGTTAATAAGGTGGCAACAGTTAGATCAGCTGTTGTTCCAGGGTTGATCTGTCGCACTTTTAGCTGCTCATCAAAATGCATCAATTGCTTATAGTAAGTGGGTAAAGTACGTAAGTATTTTTGAAAAGATTTTGCCCCTGTTTGTACTTGTATTGCGGTATTTTCCCCATACTTTCGTACAATATGAGAATCTAAAAAACGGCTTAAATATTGAATATATAAGTAACTTGTTGACCAAGATGAGCTTAAACCACTATGTAAACCTTGATACATTGCAGGTAAGCCAATAGTAAAAATATCTTGGTATGCATTGGCATACTGATAAGCAATTTTATCCTCTTGCTGGGCATCCTGCATAATGGTATATAAACTTTCTGTGGGAGCCGTGTATACATCATATTTTGTACGTTGCCCTAAACCCTCAGGGCGAGCTAAACGAATTGCTTGATAGGTGTATTCAGCATCTTTAATGGTTAAATTGCGTAATAAATGTGCCAAACTTTGAATAAATGGTTTTTGGGGATGTTGTGCAGCGGCAACTAATGGTACAACTAATAAAATAATCCCAAGGTTCGTATTTTTATTAACTGCTTTTTGCGTGGCTTCCACACAGGCTAAAATACGCTCTCCTATACTCCATTCACTGCGGGTAATTAGAGGTGCGATGGCATGAGCACTGCGGATAAACTCCTCTTTATGCATACCATGCCCTTGTCTATAAATACTGACATTTCCTACCTTCAAACTATCAACATCAAGTTGGCAAGCCCACAAAACAGCTTGCTGTAATTGGTTGTTACACATTATTTTTTTCTTTATAAAAAGGAGAAACCCTGCGCGTAATAAAATCAGTGATTAAAGCATCAGTAATAGAAAAGGGGCAAACTTTTTGTAACCCACGCCATGCAGGCATACTATTGACTTCTAATACGTAGGCTTTACCTGTTTTATCACGAATAATATCTACCCCCGCATAATCAAGACCAATTGCGCGAGTAGCTGCTTCAGCAAGCTGGCTTAACTGTTGGTCGTAAGCCACAAACTGACAGTGTGCACCTTGATTATAGTTAGTTAACCAGTGCGTATTACGGCGTAACATTATTGCTTTTGTTTTATGATTCACAACAAAGACACGCCAATCATAATACATATTATCGCTGTTTTTTTCTGTATGAACAAATTTTTGTAAATAATACACCCCTGCATAAGGTGTTAGATCTGGCATACTATCTTGGGGAGAAAGACGCTGTATGGCACGTCCTTGTGAACCAAATAAAGGTTTTAGTACAACACTCTCATGTTGTTGCTGTGCACGTGTTATCAATGTATGTAGGTGTTCAGTTGATTCACTTACCCATGTTTCAGGGGTGGGAATGCCCGCATGATGAAGTAAAAAAGAGGTCATGGCTTTATCAACTGTTTTTTCAATGGCTCTTGCACTGTTATATACAGGGATATTCATCTTTTCATAAGCATGTAAGGCACTTAAACGCAAAGTAATTTGTTCAAAGCTCCCTGCTGATATCATACGGGTAAATAAACCTGCGGGAGGGGGAATAGTTGCTTCTTGAGGGTGTACTGATATGGTAGAAGAAGGGGTGAAGTGCCAATGTAAGTGTTGTAAAGAAATATAATGTGGCTGGCAATGGTGATGTATTAAGGCATGATGTAACTGTTTGGCATGCCAACCTATTTGATCTGTCAGAATATAAATAGCAGGCTTAAGCAACATAACTAAAAGAATGAGCGATTAAATCTTCACGAAAAGCCCCTGCATGAAAGCTATTTCCAGATGAAAGGGAGAGTACACTTATTTTTGCAGGGCTGAATAAATAAGGGTCAACTTGAAAAAAATTATATTCATATTCAGCAAATAAATTAATAAAAAGCCGTCCATAATCAGGAGATGTGAAACTGGGCAATTGGCTGGCAAGGTATTTAGCATTCTCGTCCGTACTGATAACACTAAAATGTGCCATACCCGCAAAAAGAATGGCATCATTCACACGCCCCATGGCTAATAAATGATTATCTGTCACAGGGGGGAGAGGAGCGTAAGCTGTACCCTCTATAATTTGATGTAATGGGTAGTCTAATAAATAAGCTTTATGTAATGCAGTTTGTAAACTACGCGCCACAATTTGTGTCATGCCTGCAAGGCTATGTGTGGGGGTTAAAATTAAGGTCAATTGATCGGGTGCAATATTACAAGCTGCTGCAATATCTGCAATGACTTTTTTAGGTGGATAGTCAGAAGTTTCTAATACTAAACAGGTTTGTGTAACCTGTTCTTGATGCTGGATATCATCAAATAAAGCTTCTTGTTGTGCGACACAACGTGCTACCCCTGAACCCATAGCGAAAAAATCATTATGTGATAAATGCCAGCCAGCATACTGTACACCAAGGCAGGCTAAGACAGGTTGAGTGGAGGAAACATGAATTAATGGATATTCTGATGCTTTATTTGCGGGGGTTAAGCTGACTGTTGCTAACCCCCCTAAACAAATTTCTGCAATATGTAAACCTGCTTGAATACTGCCTTGATGAGCAATTCCTGCATCAATAAGTGTACATCCTAGTTCACCTGTTAACACTCCAAGCCCTAAAACACTGGCATTTTCTTGTAAATTATCCAGTAATGATAAGGTTAAGGTATGTAAATTAACAGGAGGGTTAGTGCCCAGCTGCATGGTGTTTTGTCCAATGTTTTAAATAATGGCGTACTTGTTGTTGGCGATCTTGTACACGTTGTTGGCATTTTTTACCCTGTGCAAAGACAGTGCAAATCGGTTGCCCTGCATGAATTCGAGTATGTGCAATGGGATGGTCAGCTGTCCATGCAGGCCACTTAAGTGCAGCAGGAATAGATAAATCATGCTGAGCATACACAATGGCATGGGCGCGTAGATTTTTAGGGCGAGGAAGATGCTTAGGTAAACGTCCTTTACAGGCTTCAAGGTGCCAATAAAAGAGATTGCCATGCAGTTGATGTAATTCAAAAGTAATGGTAGGGCGAGGATTAATCTCCAATACATGAAACCCTGTTGCATTGAGTACAATATCCATACTGCATAACCCTACTAGTTGCGCGTGTTCAACCAATGCACTGACAGCATCTTGTAACTGTGTTTGTAAGGGCATATCTAATACACTCACCGCCCCTTCATAAAGAAAAGGTTTATTATCAAATAAAATATTTGCCCATAATTCATTATAACCGATAATTAATGCTTCACTCCCATTAGCAAGAAACAAAACGGAGTGGGGGTTACCCATTAATTCTTTTTGGTAATAATGATGTTGTGTTATTTTTTCTGTGCGACTACAGGGGTGAATATGGTACCCCCCCGCGCCACCAATGATTTTTGTTAACCAGCCTGATACCTGTTCAGGTTTTTCTAATTGTGTTTCAGGGTAGGGAATAGCTAATTTTTTTAATAATGGAAAAAAATATTGTGGCTCTTTTACCTGTTTCACTACTTCCGCAGAGTTACCGTATAAACGCCGCCCTTTTGCTAAATGTGTTAGTAAATCGGGACAGTGTTCAAACCCTGTTCCATAAGTAAAAGCTGTATCTGGAGGACAAAGTTGATCAATTTTTTGTATCAAATCTTCTGCATCAAACCCCGCCCCAGTTGTATTAATTTTTGCACAGGCTAAGGTGGAAGCTTGTGTTTCTTCATCATTAAAAATATCGACAACATAAGCAGGTATACCTGCTTTATTTGCGGCACAAGCAAGTGCACGTCCTGACAAAGCGGCAATGAGAATAGGTGATAATATTGTCATATTTATTTCTCCATATTTTCTAATGCATGCTTAAAAATACTTTTTAAATCAAAAAAATGGACAGCTTCAGTATGTAATAAAGTATGAAGTAACTGCTGCTGTACTTTATTTCTAATATTCCCAACACATAAGGCATTTAATCCCCTTGCTTGTTTTGGGGTAGGCAGTAGTTGTACTTTTTGCTTAGTACTACTAATCCCTTCAATACCTGTAGGGGAAACAATATTTAAATCAACAGCAAGCTCTAAACATTCGGCATGATGTAATTGTTTTTCATCAATGACTCTCACACCTGCATGGGCAGCATTAATAATAATATGCGCATCACGTAATAGCTCCACTTTTTGACTAAAAAGACTGGCTTCTGCACCAATTAGATCAAAATGGTAACGGTGATTGTAACGTTCTACCACATATTGTATGGCTTGCTGGCTTCGATGGCTTGCCAATACAACACGGGCTTGTAAAGAAGCTGCTAATAAAGCAGTCGCACCACTGACAGCCCCTGAACCACCAAATATAACAATACGTTTATTTTTTAAACTTTTATCTTTTAAATGCTTAATTAATAATAAAATTGTAGCGACAGCCGTTGTATATGCCCCGCGTGGATCGGCTAAAATAGAGACATGAAAAGGCGCGTGCATGGCTTGTTGAGCTTTAGTAATCATCTCATCAGCTAAGGTAATATTACTCCCACCAATAAATAAACTGGTATATTGCTTATGCTTAGGGCTACGAGAATACATAGCATCTTGTACTAATTGATTAATATCACTTAAAGTGATTTGAGTATAAGAATGTACATGGTCAAATCCTGCATCAATTGCCATATTGACATCAAAAGGACTGATTTGTTTTTCAGGGGTTAATATATGTAATATTTGTGCTTTTGTCATCATACCCGTTCCTTAATTACAGACAAGAAACGTAGGTACCACCCTCGTTTCTGTTGAATTAATACGTAGATAATGTATTGATGCCCCATGAACACATATTTGATAGATACTTATTGTTATATTATGTGTACTAAATTTTGCTATAGCAGCTATTACTAAAAACTTTATTTGTTGTACAGAGTTAACAGCCATAAACCTGATTGCTCCCCATGGATTTTTCCCCTCCTCCTTAACTCTTTTTTGTACAAAAAAATTAGCGATATTTTCTATTTTTGCACGAGCAAGCCAGCCACCTTGCAGAGAAGAGAAGTTATTTCCTAACTCTTTTTTTAGGGAGCTTATTCCAGCTATAAGTACCTGAAAATTGTAATAGGTAGTTGAGAGTAAAGTTTGCATGACTGTTAATTGGCGTAAGTTAAGCGACTAAAGTATTTTCAAAAAGAGCTAAGTAGTGAAAAGCAGTATGTTCTTGGTAAACAGGTATATTATAGTGGTAGTGCTCACATACAAGTAAAATACGCCATGATTTAGGAAAATATAAAGATTCATTATATTAGAGGATTTAATACAGGTAAGTAATTATCCACTATCAAATAACTCCCCATATTAAAAAGCAACGATTCCTATTCACAAAATATATCCCATCATTTTAACAGGACGAGCTAAAGCATAAAAATGTTTATAAGGATTGCCTTATTACTAAAGAAATATAAATAGACAATCTATTTATACATCGTTAAAAATAGTTATTTTAAGCTTCATTTATACAGCACTAAAATAGTATATATTATTTATAATAGCTTATTTTTAGTATGCGTTTTTTTACCCATTAGGTCAAATAGTTTTAATAATACTTAACAGAAATACATGTAAATATTATCTTATTTAAATGTCATTTGTTTTATATTGCTAAATAATATATTGTCTTTATAGCTATCCTAGCTAATATTAGGAGAGAAATTAACAATTCTCACTTATAAAAGTATAAAAGAATTTAAAAAATATCTTCTAAATCACTCTATTTTTCGATTATACTGCACTGCAATAAAAAATAATAATACCTTACATTAAAACACATTTTAAAAAGCAGTTTTTCTTATTGTACTGCTTGCCTTTTTATTTAATTAGTTCATGATAATGAAAACTAAAAGCATTCAAAATAAACTGTATTTAGTGACTTTTTTCATTCTTGTTTTTACTGCAATTTTGATTGCGACAGGTAATATTTTAAAATTTAAAACTATTTACGAAGAAACACTGTCTATTCGTGCGATCACTATTGCAGAAAATGTACGTAAATCTGTTTATAAGAATCTCGATTATTTTCCATTGGAAAATTTTTCAGGGATGGCGCATTTTTTACAAGGTGTATTAGAAGCGAATCAAGGGATTACATACTGTTATATTAGTAATAAAACGGGGGTGATTTTATATCACTCTGATACAAATAATATGAATAATACTTCTAATTTTATCCCTTCTAACCAACATTTTTTTACTCTACCAACAAGCCATCACACTCGTCATATTAATCATGTACAAGAATCTATTATCCCTATTATTTATGAAAAAAATTACTTAGGTAGTATTCATGTAGGGATTGGTGATAATCAACTTAGTCAAGTCATGACAGATATGTTTTTACAAAGCACACTATTTTTAGGTGTATGTTTATTGTTTGCTATTGTGATCATGTCATGGATTTTAAACCGTAGTATTGTGCGTCCTTTGCGTTACCTTTCTAATACAGTCAACACGATTAAAGAGCAAAACAGCTTAACTCATCGTATTGATATAAAACGAGAAGATGAGATTGGACAGCTTGCTAATAGCTTTAATGCTTTGATAGAAAATATTTATCAGCAATACCAACATGCACAAACTCAGCAAGAAGCACTGCATAAAAGTAATAAAAAACTGGTAAAAGAGGTTGAATCACGCCAATTTGCTGAAAAAGAGCTGATGCAATACCGTGATCAATTAGAAAATTTGGTAGAAGAGCGAACTGAAAAATTAAAAGTTGCCAATAAGGCATTGCAAGCATCAAAAGAAATGGCAGAATCAGCAAATATTGCAAAATCTGCTTTTTTAGCCAACATGAGCCATGAAATTCGTACACCCATGAATGGGGTATTAGGTATGTTGGAATTGGTTAGCAATACCTCCTTAAATCAAACCCAAATGACCTATGTTGATACAGCACAAAATTCAGCTGAGTTACTATTAAATATTATTAATGAAATTCTAGATTTTTCAAAAATTGAAGCAGGTAAATTACATTTAGAGAAAATTGATTTTAATTTACATGAAACAGTGGAAGATGTTGCCGCTTTACTAGCAGAGCAAACCCAGCAAAAAGGACTAGAACTGACTTGTTTTATTTCTCCTGATTTACCTGAAATGTTTATGGGGGATTCCTTACGTTTACGGCAAATTTTATTAAATTTGCTTAGTAATGCGGTGAAGTTCACAGAGACAGGGGAAGTGAGTATTCAAGTATTAGCACAGCATATCCATACTAATTTACCTTCTCCTGAATATGAATTGTATTTTGAAGTGAAAGATTCAGGAATTGGCATCACTGCTGAACAACAAAGTTTATTATTTCAACCCTTTACCCAAGCTGATAGCAGTACTAACCGTAAATACGGGGGAACAGGTTTAGGCTTAACCATTTGTAAACGCTTAGTTGATTTAATGGGAGGGGAAATTAAAGTTGAAAGTGAGTTTGGGCAAGGTTCTTCCTTTTCCTTTAGTTTACAGCTTCCTGTTGTAGAGAAGAAAAAAGAACCTGTAAATAAAGATTTATTAAAAGGCTTACAAGTACTGATTGTTGATGATAATAAAACAAACCGCCTGATTTTAGAACATTATTTAGCAAGTTGGGGCATTATGTACCAAAGTGTTGATAGTGCAATCAAAGCGTTAGATTTATTACGTAGTACCCGCCAGAAAATTGATCTGATTTTATTGGATTACCAGATGCCAACTATGGATGGCATTATGTTTAGTAAAATTTTACAAAAAAATGTTGATTTAGCACATTACCCTATCATCATGTTAAGTTCTATTGGGCAATCAAATGAGATAGAAGAAACCGCAAAATCAGCAGGGATCAAGCAGTATTTAACAAAACCAGTACGCCAATCTGTATTATATAATGCTATTGTAACTTTAATGCATGTACATACCTCTATTGAACATACAGTTGTCGATAGCAGTAGTACAAAACAAGTGTTACAAGGACATGCTTTATTGGTTGAAGATAATAAAGTGAATCAAATTTTAGGCTCTACCTTATTAAAGCAGTTAGGTTTAACGGTGAGTATTGCCAGTCATGGTTACGAAGCTTTAGAACTGTTAAAAAATGAAGTATTTGATGTGATTTTAATGGATTGCCAAATGCCATTAATGGATGGGTTTGAGGCGACACAATGTATCCGTTCAAATGAAGAAGAGAATGAACATATTCCTATCATTGCATTGACAGCAAATGCAATGCAAGGAGATAGGGAGCGTTGCTTAGCTGCGGGGATGGATGATTATTTAAGTAAGCCGTTTAAATCAAAAGGGCTACACGCTATTTTATTACCATGGTTAATAGATAAAAAAGAAGCTATCAGTGTGGAGTAATTAAGAGAATCATGGTTTTAAATGCAAAGCCTTTGTAGTAGGGCGTACAGCCAGAAAATAGAGTGTGCTAGTGATTTAAGTAAAAGGATGCAGTGCGTCCAAGAAGGTTTTCCCACGCAAGGACGCGATGGGAAAAGTAGGAGGTGTAGGTTGGTGCTGCACTGCCATTAAGTTAAGGATTAAAAGCAATATTTCAGTACTCTTTTAGTAAAAATTAAGCGAGAGCGAAAACGGCGTTTTCTTCTTGGTGGGTGGCGACCTTCTCGAATAATAGTAGGGGTTGTTAAAAATAAATTTTCCAGTTGTTTAATGCGAATATATAAATCTGAATTTTTATATTTTAGTGAAAAAAGCTTAAATAACTGGTTTTTGATAGCATTGAAGGATACTGCTCTATTAACTTTTTGGGGAAACTTAGATTTTTTTCTAGCAAGTATTTTATTGCTATTTAGAACGAGCATTGATTCTAAACCTGTAAGGTAAACAGCAGCATAAAAATCTTGATAAACAGATTCTCTATCTTTCCTATAAAGTTTTCAAGATTAAGGCGATTTTTTAATATATCATATAACCCCTCAATCCCCCATCTCATATAATAAATATACTTAAATGCACTTTGAGGAAAACGTTTTTTATTCATTAAATTAGTAATGAGCACTTCATACTCACCTGTCTTTAATTTTACTCGAACAAAGCGAACATTAAGTTGTTCAGGTAAATGCTTTTCTTTAACTTCTTTTGTTCTTTTATGATGAGGTGTTAATACCACCTGTTGATCAGATTCCCCTAATTCTTTAGCTCCTAATTTGAGAATTCAAGGTTTAGTTTAGCTTCATTCAGATATATTGCACTACTTATTCAGGACTACCACCTTATTTAGCCTTTGAACATAAGCTTCATAACTGGGTAATTTAGGAAACCAAGCCCGTAAATGGCGGTCGGTGTACTTGTAAATCTTGGAAATATCTGTTTTACCATCAATAATTCCAAATAGATAGATTGTTATAACTTCTTCATCTGTAAAGCTTAAATCTGAATGATTTGACATTCTTTGGCAATAAACCCAAAGCTTTTCATGATAATGCTTGCAGACATACAAATAAGTTGTTATTAATTGCTCTTGCCAGTTCATTACATTAAACCCTTCATTGAAATTAAGGTAGGTTTCGTCATTTGCCTTAATTTTAGGAGAAGTTTAAATGGACTGGCTACAGATTTTTTAGCTCTTTATTCACATTTAAGTATAGATGAATTTTTCCTTTTCCTTAACTTAATGGCAGTGACGCGGAGCGTTGTAACGAGGAACGGTACCTGAGAGATCACAAACACTTCCATAATCAATTTGGCTCTGTTGCGTAATTTCAGTTATTAATAGGTAAAGAAGTGTATAAATAGAAAATTTTTTATATTTTTATCGTCTTTAATAAGTTAGCCTTAAAAACATAAATATTAAATGGGGTATTATTTAATATTGGTATTTTAATGCAGTATATTGACGACCATTTATATAAAGTGAAAATAGGTGATTTATGATTAAAAAAAGTGTTTTATTTATTTTATTAATCATAACAAATAGCCTTGTTTTCGCTGATTCAATACGACCTGAACGCTTATTACGTATTATTGGGGGGACGGTTAGTGCGGAATATAGTGCTCCGTGGATGGCATCACTCATTTGGACAAATTCTTCTTCTGTTGTCGTATGTGGTGCATCCTTAATTCATCCTTCATGGGTTTTAACCAGTGCTCATTGTGTTATCAATGAAAATATTAACAGTATTCATATTAGTTTAGGACGTAAAAATGTTGTTGAAGAAAAGGGGGATATTGTTGATATTGAGGAAATAATTATTCACCCTCGGTTTCTTATTGATTCCTTTAATACACCTTTTAATGATATTGCCTTATTACGTCTAAAAGAACCCAGCGATCACCCTATTGTAAAACTACCTGATGAAAAAAGTAGCTTGGTAAGAAGCTTGGAACAAGCCACATTATACGGCTGGGGTACAACCAGCAGTGACTTAGATAACCCTGTTTATCCTGCTAAATTACATCAAGTTAATTTACCTATTATTACCAATGATGTATGCAATAATTCATATAATGATATTGTAGAGGATACAATGCTATGTGCAGGCTTTCAGCAAGGCGGCACGGATGGTTGTATTGGTGATAGTGGAGGACCTTTAATGATTCATAACCTATCAGGCAGCTATCAAGTGGGGATTTCTAGTTTTGGAGAAGGCTGTGCAGAGGAGAATTTCTATGGTATTTATACGCGTGTCACCGCTTTTACTGATTTTATTCAGCAACATATTTGTGAAACACCTATTATCCCCCCTAGCTTAAATGTGATCACTGAAAATAATCAGGCGACATTATACTGGGAAGATAATAATACCCAAGCTGATGGTTATTGGGTATATTATACACCTTTTAGTTCCCCCATTACCCAAGAAACATTAGATAGCATTCAAAGTATTGATATAACACAGCAAGCCTATTTTAAAACTTATGTGCCTGCAAATAATCAATATTATGTAGCAGTACGCAGTTATCATAATAATTGTTTAAGTGATTTATCTAATGTAGAAGTAATCGGGGCTCCCATGACGCAATAAGGATAGCAAATGAGCGAATTAACCCATTTTAATGCATCAGGTGATGCACACATGGTGGATGTAGCCGATAAAACAGTCACTCACCGTGTCGCGATTGCCGAAGGCACAATTAAAATGAAACAAGCCACTTTGGCACTCATTTTATCTGGGGGACATAAAAAAGGGGATGTATTAGGGATTGCGCGTATTGCAGGTATTATGGCAGCTAAAAAAACCAGTGACCTGATTCCTTTATGTCATCCTTTAATGCTCACCCATATCAGTGTGGAATTTACTCCTGATACGGAAACTAATACTATTCACTGTCAAACCCGTGTAGAAACTAAAGGGCAAACAGGGGTGGAAATGGAAGCCCTGAATGCAGTACAAATTGCCCTCTTAACGATTTATGATATGTGTAAAGCAGTTGATAAAGGTATGATTATTGATAATGTTGCCTTACAACATAAATCAGGGGGAAAATCAGGGGTTTGGCAACGTGAGCAATCAGCATAAACACAGCTTTGCCTATCACAACACTTCTTTTTTATTTCTTAATACTGCATAAAATATGATGAATAATAAATTTTCTCGTGGTTTCACTTTAATTGAAATTATGGTAGTCGTGGTGATTTTAGGGGTTTTAGCTGCTTTAGTCGTACCTAAAATCATGGATAAACCTGATGAAGCACGTAAGGTTAAAGCAAAAAATGACATGCGCGCCATTGAAGCTGCTTTAAATTTATATAAATTAGATAATTACTTTTACCCCAGTACAGAGCAAGGATTAGAGGCTTTAGTGAGCAAACCTTCAGGCTTACCTGAGCCAAAACAATGGAAGCCATCAGGCTATTTAGATAGCACCCCTGTTGATCCGTGGGGATTCCCGTATAATTACCTTAACCCCGGGGAACACAAAGAAATTGATATTTATTCATTAGGTGCAGATGGACAAATTGGTGGAGAAGGGGCAAGTGCTGACATTGGAAATTGGCAACTAAAATAGAAAGGGTACAGTACGATACATGACGAGCTTAACAGAAACAGTATGTCCTTTTTGTACATTATTATGTGAAAATGTTTACACTGATGAAGAACGCAATTTTGCCTGTACAACAGCACAAAAAAGCATGGCAATTCTTCCAACGGTCAACATGTACACTGATAATAAAGCGGTAACACGAGATGAAGCATTACAAGAAGCCAGTCAGCTGTTACACAAAGCACAGAGTATTTTATATACAGGGCTTTCTGTTGATGTTGCTGGGATGCGATCTGTACTGAACTTAGCCCGTACAACAGGGGGGGTTGTTGATCACCAATACAGTGATGAATTTGCCCCCTATATTGATGCATTACAGCACACTGGTGGATTTAACACCACTTTAACAGAAACCGTAAACCGTGCTGAATGTTTATTATTAATTGGTGAAGAACTAGAAAAAAACTACCCTCATTTATTAAATCAATGTGTAAAGCATCAACGTTTATTTCCTGAAAATATCAGTCCCCCGTCTTTATTACGCCTTGCCAATACTGAAGAGAGCTTAAACACCTTACCAGAATTACTGGCAGTGATGAATGCCTTATTGTTAGGGGATGAGGTGACTGATACATTATCTTGTTCAGGTGTGAGTATTGCACAGTTAAAAGCCATTATTCAGCAACTCCAACAAGCAAAATATAGTGTGATTATTTGGGATAATGCAGAATTACCTAATGAACATGCCAGTGTAATTATTCAAAGCCTCTATTGCTTTATTGATAAAATGAATACAACACATCGCTGTGCCGCCTTACCTTTAGGGGGGCGACATCAAAGTAGTACCTTTATGCAAGTGATGACATGGCAAACAGCTTACCCTATGCGTGTTTGTTTCCAACAAGGTGCAGCACATTATGATATCCATCAATATAGTAGCCAGCGATTATTAGCATCAGATGAAATTGATTTAGTAGTATGGATTGCTAGTTCCACTAATATGAGCTACCCCGATACCCCACACCCCGTGATTGCCTTTGCCCCTGAACTGCCTGAACACTTACCCAATCCCCCTGCTGTATTTATTCCAATTGGGGTGGTGGGCGTTGATCATGCAGGCTATTTATTTCGTTTTGATCAAGTTGTCACATTGGCTGTACAGCAGATACGAGACTGCGGGCTGCCTAATATCGCCACACTTTTGCCACAGCTTTTACAGTATTATAAAGAAGCGATACAACAAGATGATACTGAGAATTTTAATAATCAAGGTTAGGGTTTTATAACAGGATTTTTTGCATTAGCAATATTTTTCAATCTGTTCAATAAGGTTTGCCAGTTCACGCGTGTATTGTAACCCATCACATCAATACGGGGTAAACCACCGCCTTTGACGATGTAATAGCCTTGTTTTGCAGGCATTGCACCCTGCATGGTACAAATATTATTTTTTAAACGACAACCTAAACCTAACTTAGCATAAGAAAATTGTTTAAATAACTGTAATACCCCCCGTGATACCCGATCCGCTGCGCTATTACCACTGATACTGGATAGATTACTGACTGCTTTTTGGCTGATTTTTCTGGGTAGACGGCTCTCTTCAGCAGTGGCAAAATAAGCATCAAAGCCAACAGGTTTCCATTTTATTAAATGTAAATCACGAATTTTCCCTGATAGCCCCCCCTGAACTTCCCCAAATTCTTCATAAACCTTAGTTAATACACCAAGATTTATCTGGTTAAGATCAACATCAGCTCTCAAGATAGGAATCTTACCTAGCGGGTTTTTTAAGCTTAAGGTATGCATAATAATCGTCCCTTCAAAGACTTGCATTAATAATGCACCACCTAATGTAACGGTATTATTTTTATACGTAATATTAGGGATCATACCTGATAGTTCCCCATGTAACGTAGGAATATCTAAGGCTTTACTGAGACTGGTTAAGGAGATAGGTTGTAAATAACCTTGCATTTGCCAATTAACTTTAGGATCCCCCCATTTTTTCAGCTCAAAATTATTAATATGTAAGGCACCATCTAAAATAGGAATATGCCATGCACGATTTAACGCTATATTATTTTTCACTGCATGAAAGCGTAATTCACTATGACCAATAGAGAGTTTTTTACCTATTTTTGCTTTTTTCCAGCGTATCACTGATACATGTTTATGTTGCGTATTTTTCCAATGCAAACCAAGTGCTAAATCCTCTACATAAAAGCGAGATTTTTTATCTTTAATATTTAGCTTATCAATATTAATAACCACTTGCTGCTTTTTATTTTTTAACTGAATATTGGCGGCAATATTGCCAGATAAATCTAGCTCTCCAAGCATACTTTCAGCAAGTATATCTTGCAGATAATTTTGATAAATAGAGGTCAATGGCGTAGTGGGAAGTTGTATATGTAATGCCTGTAATTGCCATGCTTTACGCTGCCTAAATTGCCCTGTGAGGTGAAATTTTAATGTGTTTTTATGATTATAATCTAAGCTATCAATAATAAAACGATTTTTTAAGTAACGACTACGGACTTTTATAGCAATAGGTTGGGCAATTTCAATATAAAAAGGTTGATAATATACTTCCCCTTGTGGGATTTTTAGCTCTGTTTGCATCACCCAAGTGGGGTTCTTTTTTTTATGTATTTGGGAGGCATTCAGTACAAATGTTGCGCGTAGATTTTCGGCTGCTATCGTACTTTCCTTATTACTTAATGCGATATTATAAAGCTGACTTTTAAGTGTTATTGAGGTTTGTTTTTGGGTATTTTTAGCGGTGAGTGTTAATTGGTGCGTTCCCGCAAGCTCTACAGGTAAAGTGAGCTTAAATAAACGCTGCAAAGTTTTTTGAATCACAGCATGTTTTAGTTGCTTTGTTTTTATACTGGCTTGCCATGTTTTAGCATCTTGTTTAAAACTAATTTTAGCCGTGCCGCCTAAAATGCTTAGTTTTGGAAAAGTTAAACTTAAACTATTTTTTACCGCATCATAATGTAATGAAAAACGATTTTTACCTTTAATTAAGCCCCCTGCTAGGCTTAATGTCCCCTGTTCACAGTGAATTAATAAGCGGCTATATGTGCCTTTTTTACATTGAATTTTTAGATTTTTAAAGATTACATTATTAAATTTAAAGGATTGAATCGTGGCTGAAAAATAGTTGTTGTGAGGGTTTAAAGTCAGGTGAATTTTTTTTGCTTGCCACTGCTCACCTGTTAAGCGTGCAATCTGTATTCCTGTCTTATCAATAGCATAAGCAGAGAAAGACAAGCTAAGGTAAGCAATGAAGATAAATAGGATAAAAAACAGCGGTTTTTTTGTTAGATTAGACCGCATGTATATCCCTTTTTAAGGCTAATAATTAACATATTAAAGTATCATTTAAATTCAAAAATAGCATATTTATTATAATTATAGTTGTAATACGAAATAAATAAAAAGGATAAACTTTTTGATTACAATACACTCTCTAAATTTGAATCGTATACCTCATCAGAGCTTGAATCTTATATTTATGCACTGCCATTAATGCAAGTTTTAATAGCACAAAATATTGTTATCCAACAAAAGAGTGATTTATTTAGGGTTACTGACAAAAAAAGCTTTAATTTATAGGCGTTTATATTAAAAATTATAGCTGGAATAATGATAAGTTCTTTTTTTGTTTTTGTGGCATATTTTGGCTATATTGTTGAATGAAAAACTAAAAATTAATGAGTTAATGCATAAGCTGGATTATCAAACCCAGCTTTATGCACAAATTTCACAATACAGAAAAATTTAAAATGGTTTTACAATCACCGCAATGATAATACCAACCAATACTAAAACAGGGAATTCATTAAACCAGCGATAGAATACATGTGAAAAACGATTTTTATCATGCTTAAAATCACTGACTAACTTACCGCAGTAAATATGATAAATAATTAGAATAATGGCTAAGGTTAATTTTAAATGTAACCACCCCATTGATGAGTATGCAGTCCATGCATACTCCCACAACATCCAAAGCCCTAACACAGTGGTAATCACCGCCGCAGGGGTCATAATGCCGTAAAAAAGCTTACGCTCCATGATTTTAAAGCGATCATGACTGATTTTATCATCACTCATTGCGTGATAAACAAATAGACGGGGGAGATAAAACAAGCCTGCAAACCACGCAACCATGAACATAACATGAACCGCTTTCACCCATAACATATGCTGATTTCCTTATCAGTTACAGTTTACTTTATCTAAACGATGTTGATTACCATGTACTGTAATGAGTAATTGGTTTTTTAATAACTGCATGGTGGCACGAATTTCTTCTGTTTGCCCTTGCTGTGTTAAACCAATTAAATCAATTTCGGTATCACCTTTTTTAACCCCCTGTAATTTCAAATAATTACTTAATCCTGATGGGGTGCTGTGTACGTAATAGCTGGCATCTACAAATTTATCATGAAAACTAAGCTTGGCACTGCGAATCACTGCGGCACGTTGTCCTTTATCATCCCGTGTTTCTTCACCAAAAAAGCATAAAGCAGGCGGGGAAAGATTCACATTTAAAGTCATATCCTTATTTGTAATTGTGACCCATTCACGGCGCACAGGATAACCTTTTTTACTAATACGTAAATAATATTTACCCGCATTTAAGGCAATACCAGATTCAAATTTAGGCACAATGTTCATGATTTGTACATGGGCATCACTAGGGGTGGTATTAACGAAAAGTTGGTAACGGGGAGCATTCTCTGCTGCACCGTGTTGGGTGACATTCAACGGCATTGTTTTGGATAAAATCACATCCATATTAACCGCTTGATTCTTTATCTCCACCCATTGGCGACGATCAGGAAATTGTGGATGGCTCACTAACACATCATATTTTCCTGTTGCTAATGTCATTCCCTGTTTAAATACAGGCTGAATATTCATGATACGTATTCGTGCATCACTGGGGTGTGTGGTAATTGTTAAAGGGTAACGCTTGGCTTTTTTACGTGCTTCTGCTTTTAAACGAAAAGAGGTATGTAAATCTTTACCTTTCAGTGTTATCCAGCGGCGTTGTTTGTGATAACCGTCTGCATTCACCAAAATATCATAACGCCCTGCTTTTAACTTCATACCTTGGTGAAAACTAGGTTTAATATTCATGATGAATATTTTTGCTTTAGCAGGGGTTGTTTTGATATATAAGCGGTGTACTGAGCTTGCCGCTTGTCCGAGTGAGGCAATGCTCAATAGTATTATCATAATACTGAGCTTCATCCCTGAATTCATAAATTTAAGACTCCTAATTTAATTATGATACGTGTGTACGTAGTTGACGACGTAAAATTTTACCGACATTACTTTTCGGTAAGTCATCTAAAAATACAACTTGTTTAGGGATTTTATATCCCGTTAATTTTGTACGACAAAAAGCAATAATATCCTCTGCAGTGACATCAGGATTTTTTGCCACAATAAATAATTTAACCTTTTCCCCTGAATGTTCATCAGGAATACCAATGGCAGCCACCTCTAATACCCCTTCATGCTCAGACACCACATCCTCAATTTCATTAGGGTAAACATTAAAGCCAGAGACTAAAATCATATCTTTTTTACGATCAACCACATGAACAAAGCCTTCCTCATTAATCGTGACCACATCACCTGTACGTAACCAACCTTCTGCATTCACAACCAGCTGTGTTTCTTCAGGGCGTTTCCAGTAACCTTTCATTACCTGAGGTCCTTTAACACATAATTCACCCGCTTCACCAAGCCCCACCTCTTCATTGTCTGCATTAATAATTTTAATTTGAGTGGAGGGTAGAGGGAGACCAATGGATGCATTATAGGCAGTTAGTGAAATTGGGTTAATGCAGACAGCAGGGCAACATTCTGTTAAACCATAGGCTTCTAATAAAATATTGCCTGTAACCTGCTGCCATTTCTCTGCCACTGCATGCTGTACTGCCATACCACCACCAAGACTCAGGCGTAAATGGCTAAAATCTACTTTGTGAAAATCAGGATGATTGAGTAATGCATTAAATAATGTATTAACCCCTGTCATTAAGGTAAAAGGATGTTGGTGCAATGTTTTAATAAATGTGTCAATGTCACGTGGGTTAGTAATAAAAACATTCAGTGCCCCTTTTTTTAAAAATAAGAGGCAGTTCGCCATTAATGCAAAGATATGATACAAAGGAAGTGCGGTAATAATCACTTCTTTCCCATCTCGTAATACACTATCTAACCATAACTCTGCTTGGCGTAAATTAGAGAGCATATTGCGGTGTGTTAACATCGCGCCTTTTGCAACACCTGTTGTCCCTCCTGTGTATTGTAAAAAGGCAATATCATCTCCACTAATATCGACCACTTGAAATTTAAAACTAAAGTGTTTTCCTTGCTCTAAAGCATGATTAAAAGGGGTGCTAAAAGGCAAATCATAGTCAGGGACTAATTTTTTTATATACTTTACGGTAAAGTTAACAATTTGCTTTTTAGGAAAATCTAAACAATCTCCCAACTCTGTGACAATAATATGTTTAACTTGGGTTTTACTGTGTATGGCTGCCAATGTGTGGGCAAAATTTGTTAAAATAACAATGCTTTTAACCCCTGCATCATTTAATTGATGTTCCAATTCTCTTTGTGTATACAGTGGGTTGACATTAACAACGGTTAAGCCTGCTCGTAATGCCCCAAATAGCACAATGGGGTATTGCAAGATATTAGGCAACATAATGGCAATACGATCGCCTTTTTTTAACTGTAAACTTTGTTGTAAATAAGCTGCAAAAGCCAGACTTTTCTCATCTATTTGTTGAAAACTCAAACATTTACCCATACTCGTAAAAGCAGGTAACGGTGCGAAGTAGTTAAATGCGTGTTCAAATAAGGCGACAAGTGATTGATGAGATAATGTATCAATTTCCGCAGGTACGCCCGAAGGGTAAGTTTTTAGCCAAATTTTGTCCACCTTGAACCTCCTTTATTACCGTATGTATATTTTATACATGCAGTATATCTACTGTCTAAAATAGTTTAAACTTGCATTCACATTTTTTGTTTTATTGGTGTTCTATAAATATGTCAACACATCACTTAAATTTATCCCTTTTAGATGATGATAGCGCAGAAGTACCCGAAGCAGTACAGCGTGTAGGACAGGAAACTGTACAAATCATTTGGCAAACCGCCTATGATAAGGTGTATAAAGAGGCGTTACATATTCAAGAAAATTTTCTTTTTAAAGAAAAAGAAGCCCAAGCACAGGTACAAAAAGCTTTTGCTCATGTGGAAGACTGCAAAACAGAAATCAAACGCTTAAAGGAAATTGTAGAACGTTTAACACGTGAAAACCAATCCTTGCATGTTGAACATAACCGTAAAATAGGTGAAATCAAAACCTTACAAAGCCAAAATGGTGAGTTGGAGGATAAAGCAGCTCAAAAAGAATTGGAAGTCAGAAAACTACAAGAGAATATTGGGCGTGTTAGTGAAAAATACGAGATTGCCCAAAAACGTATTTATGAATTGATCCATCAAGCTGAACAGGATCGAGTCAGTTTAAAAGAGGCACAGGAAACAGCTGCGGTAAACGCACGCTTACGAGAGCGTACAGATAAAAATCTACAAGAAAATCGCCTAGAATTAGATCAAACATGGAAGCAATTAAAACAAGAGCAAACAAAAATAGCGGTGGCAGAGGCCTTAACTCAAGAGTTTAAAGAGCGGTGTGGCTACTTTGAAAATATTATCACCCATCTCAAAGAAGAAGAAAAAATCTTAAAAGATCGGATTGAAGCAGATACTAAGCAACTGGGTGATGCAGAGAAAAAATTATTGATTGCAGGAACGCGTATGGAATCCCAAGAACATATGCACCAGCAAACCATTACACGTTTAGAAAATGAGTTAGAACAAGCCAACCTTGAAGCAAATAATTTACGCGCGCGTATGATTAAAACAGAAGGGGCGTTAGAGCGTGAGAAAAAAGCGATGGAACGTTTAGAAACAAAACTAGTCGCTGCGGCAGGAAATCAATCGGTATAATATATACTGCATAGAAGGTGTACACAAAATGGTATCGCCACATCACCTTTTAGATAATAAAAAAATAATGAACTAAGGACTGTAAACGTGACAGATGGGTTTGTATTAACACGAAATATTGTTCTAATTGGTCCAATGGGTGTGGGAAAAACGACCATTGGTAAGCAATTAGCTGAGCATTTCTCTCTAGAGTTTAAAGACAGTGATAAAGAAATTGAAACCCGTACAGGCGCAACTATTTCACTTATTTTTGACTTAGAAGGGGAGGAAGGTTTTCGTAAGCGTGAGCAGGCAATGATTGCAGAATTAAGTTCACATGCTAAGATTGTCTTATCCACAGGTGGTGGGGCTGTACTAGATCCTGAAAATCGCCAAAATTTGCGTACATGTGGTTATGTCGTCTATTTGCATGCTTCCATTGATCAATTATTAGAGCGTACTGCTTTTAGCCGTAACCGCCCCTTATTGCAAACCGATGATAAACGTGAACGCATTGCTGATTTAATGGAACAGCGTCATCCTTTATATACCGCTGTGGCAGATACTGTGATTGATACAGAGCAGTGCAGTATCCGTCAAGTCGTAAAAAAAGTTATTAATAACCTAAAACAGTTAGATATATCACCATGAAAACTTTAGAGGTCGATTTAGGCACACGTAGCTATCCCATTTTTATTGGGCAAGGTCTACTTGGTCAAGCTGAACGTGTCAAACCTTATATCAAAGGTGAGAAAGTATTCATTGTTACCAATGAAACAATTGCCCCCTTATATTTAGAATCGGCACTCACAGCATTTTCTGAATATGAAACGATCTATACCATTTTGCCTGATGGTGAAAAATATAAAAATCTAACCTTTTTAAATCAGATTTTTGATGATTTATTACTCAACCACTTTGATCGTCATACCACATTAGTGGCATTAGGAGGCGGTGTTATTGGTGATATGACAGGTTTTGCTGCTGCATGTTATCAACGTGGTGTGCCTTTTATTCAAGTCCCAACAACATTACTCGCACAAGTGGATTCTTCTGTGGGAGGTAAAACAGGGGTTAATCATAAATTAGGTAAAAATATGATTGGCGCATTTCATCAGCCACAATGTGTGGTGATTGATACAAATACCCTGACAACACTAGATGATCGACAGTTTTCAGCAGGTTTAGCTGAAGTGGTTAAATATGGTTTAATCAATGATGCTGAATTTTTTACTTGGTTAGAAGAAAATGTAGAGGCTTTATTAGCGCGTAACCCTGAAAAATTAGCCTATGCGATTCAGCGATGTTGCCAAGATAAAGCGGATATTGTGGCACAAGATGAACGTGAATCAGGAGTACGTGCCTTATTAAACTTAGGACATACGTTTGGTCATGCCATTGAAACAGGTATGGGATATGGCGTATGTTTACATGGGGAAGGGGTTGCGATTGGTATGGTGTTAGCAGCTGATTTATCAGCACGCTTAGGGCTATTAGCACAGGAAGAGGTCACACGCATTCAAGATCTATTAGAAAAAATGCGTCTTCCCACCCACATCCCCGAGCAATTAAGCGGTGAACGGATTCAAGCATTAATGAAAGTGGATAAAAAAGCACTCAATGGTTGTATACGCTTAATTTTACTACAGGGCATTGGTCAGGCATTTATGACTGATAATTATACAAATGAAGCACTGGAAGCCACGCTTGCAGCAGCTTATAACAAGAAAGGAATGGCTGAATGAATAGTGGGTTAGCTGTTTATGCATCACGAGAACTCACCGCAGCAAAACGTCTTCATCATGAATCACAAGAATCTATTGCTGCCACCTATTGTTCCGAATATCAACGTGATTGTGAACGGATTACACAATCTACTGCCTTTCGTCGTTTAGCATATAAAACACATATTTTTATTCAACACGAAGGGGAAGCCTTTCGTACTGCTTTAACGCATACTTTAGCTGTCTCACGTATTAGTCGTATTATTGCACGAGGCTTACACCTGAATGATGATTTAGCTGAAGCCATTGCACTAGGGCATGATTTAGGACAAACCCCTTTTGGAACAGCAGGGCGTGATGCTTTAAGTGAAGCCATGAACTACTATGGTGGTTTTGAGCACAGTGTACAATCCTTACGTGTTGTGGATGAATTAGAAGATAAATATCCAAACATACGGGGCTTAAATCTAACGGATGAAACCCGTGAAGGGATTTTAAAAGATTGCTCTGCAAAACAGGCGAAAAACCTTGGTACCGTTGCTTTACGTTTTCGTGAAAACAGTGATCCCTCCTCCCCTAGTTTAGAAGCACAAGTTGCTAATGCTTGTGATGATATTGTCTCTGATGCTTATAATATTGATGATGCCTTACGTGCTCGTCTTGTCAGTGTCCGCCAATTACGTGAACACTCTTTATTTGGTGAACATTATGCTGTGGCATCGAAAAAATTTGCAAACAGTTCTCAACGCACCATTATCGCCACCACAATCCGCTATATTATTGCAGAACAAATCAGTAATGTGATTGAAACCAGTCGTGCCCAGCTCGATGCACTACAACCTAAAAATGCAGAAGAAATTCGTGTTGCTGAAGAGCCAATGGTGTCATTTAGCGCAATGATGTATCAAAAGCATACTGAAATGCAGCAATTTTTAACAGGACAAGTATACCGCCACCATCAAGTGCGCCGTATGGAATTTAAAACAAAAAAAATGATACAACGATTGTTTGACACGTTTAATGCAGACAGCAGCTTATTACCTTTAGAAGCACAAGTAGAAATTCAACGTTTACAGGCAAATTTAGGCAGTGAAATGGGACGTGCACGAGGGGTTGCAGATTATATTGCAAGCTTAACGGATAAATTAGCCATCAGTGAATACGAACGCTTATTTGATATTAATTTTTTGGCATAAATAACGCATAAATCTCAATCAGTTTTACTCGCTTTATTTATATTATGCACGGCTTAGGTTAATTATGTTATACCCTTTTACAAAAGCAGGAAAAGATACGTATTACGCCAGTTCTGAACTGGCGCAACGAATTAACCTAATTCAACACCTGATTCAAAATAGTGAGCAATTATTGCTTATCTTAGCAGAAGCAGGGTGTGGAAAAACGGCATTATTGCACCAAGTCACCAAACAAGTGAATGAACACTGGTGGGTCTATCAAATCAATGCCAGTTCTGCCTTATCACAAGATAGTTTACTATCAGGTATTTTAACGGCTTTTAATGTTAAAGCGGAAGGCAAAGAGACAGCAACCTTACAGGAAAACTTGCGTAGCCATATTGCAGCCACCCGCTATAATAGTCAGCTCCCTGTCTTAATTGTGGATGATGCCCATTTACTCCCACTACCGACTTTAAAAGCAGTGGTAGATTTAGCCCTCTCAGGGGAAATGCAAACACGGATGCGGGTTATTCTCAGTTGTGAGCCACAAATCACCAGCATTCTCGCCACCCCTGAATTTGAAATTGTGCATGATACCTTAATTCATACTTTAGATGTGCCGCGCCTCTCTAAGGCACAGATTTATGAATATATTAAAGCGTATTTATATAGTACGCCTTATGGGCATATGCGTCCTTTTACAGATGAAATTTTGCAAACAATTTATGATGAATCTGCAGGTGTGCCCGCTGAAATTAATTTATTAGCAGAACAAGTTTTACACCGTTATATCAATCAATATCAACCTGCACAAGCCGCGTCTCCTTCAGCAGGCGGACAATCACGTCGTCTCAGTTTGATCACTTTATTAGCGATGACATTACTTGCCGCAGGGGGCGTTTTATATCTCCAATATCCAGAACTCTTTACCTCCCCCTCTAAGATGCCTAGTGCACCTTATGAAAAGCTTTATGAAGCAGATAATGATTATAGTCGCCCTTCTTTAGAGCCTTTACCTGATCCTGTTTTTCCACAAAGTGAAATAGAACATAGTGTATATCCTCCTAGCCAAACAACGATTATTGAAGAACCAGTCCAAGATATTCCTATTAAAACGACACCACCTGTTGTTACCACAGCCCCTGTGATAGCCCCCTCCATTCCTCCCTCACCCAAACCCACTACAATACAACCCTCTGATACTGTATTAGACACGACAAGCCTGCATCCCCATACATGGCTACAAAAACAAAATGCTAACCACTATACAATTCAATTATTAGGCGCACATGATTTACTCAATTTAAAGCGTTTTTTAGCCACACATCAATTAACTGACATGGCTTTATTTAAGACTCGCTATAATGACAAAGCATGGTTTGTATTATTGCAAGGAAGTTATGCAAACCGTGAACAAGCTGAACAGGTTATTAAAGGTTTTTCACCTGAATTACTTGCTGTAACCCGTCCATGGATACGTACTTTTTCAAGTATCCAAAGCCAGCTAAAAGCCCAACCATAATATAGCTATGCTACCAATACCATAACTTTAGGTTTTAATAGAAATACTGTAATTTTGCTGTAGTGCTGCTGTGTGAGCATTTCCACACAGCTATATGAGAAATGAGGGAAACCCAGAAATGAAAAAGTCGTCACAAAAAGCTTATTAATAATTAGCTATTTATCTACTTGCTTCTGTAAATAATTTAAAATCGAATGCATTGCCTGATTAATAGTGGTAAATCGCTTAGGGTTGGCACACATTTGTGCTGCTGATTGGATATAAGGTGCATTGACAATCTCATCTCCACAAGCTTGAATTAATGCTGTAGCACTCTCCAGTGTAGTTTCTAAATGAAATTGTAAGGCAATGACTTTTTCTTGATAGATAAATCCTTGCTGCTCACATACAGCACTATGAAATAAAGCCTGTGCACCACTAGGCAAACCAAAAGTATCACCATGCCAATGAAAAACCTCTAAACTATTTGGCAAGGCTTCCAGCAGAGGAATAGCAGGAAAATCGGTGGTTTTCTCAATTGGAAACCAACCAATTTCTTTTTCACTATTAGGGTATACTTTTGCACCCAATACATCAGCAATTAACTGTGCCCCAAAACAAATACCTAATACAGGTTTGCCTGTATTAATTGCTTCAGCAATAAAACGCTTTTCAGCCACTAACCACGGGTACTCAGCTTCCTGATAAATATTCATCGGTGCACCCATAATCACCAAACAATCAAAGCTATTGATATCTGGCAAGGGTTCATTATCATATAAAGCGGTATGGCTGATGTCATGCCCAGCTTGCTGCGCCCATGCTTCTATACTGCCTAAGCCTTCAAAGGCAACATGTTGTAAATAATGTAAACGCATTACAAACCTTCTCCTAATAAGCGTGTACTGGCATCTTCTTGTTGTCCTGATTGATAACGGCGTTGCGCCGTACCACGCCAATTTTCAGATAGCACCTCACAGTTTACAATTTGTGCTAATAAAGTTTTATCAAAGTGCTCGCTATAAACAGCTTTGATAATTTGTGCAATGGAGAGTTCAGGTTGTGGGCGTTCAAGCAGGGTAAATGTATCCCCTACACAGATCTCACCTTCTTCTAATACACGGTATAACCAGCCTGTATACCCAGTATCTTGGGTTTCTTTTGCCATAGTAGGAACAGAAAAACGTTGGTTTAATTTCCAGCAAGGTTTACGCGGTTGGCTGACTTGAATCACTGCTTGACCTAGCCGATAACAATCACCAATATAGACAGTATCTTCTGTCATGCCTGTAGTGCTGCAATTTTCCCCAAACCCTGCCACTTTAAATAGTGGTGCTTGCTCAGAATGCTGCTGTTGCCAGTAACGATAATGCTCATGGGGATAATGACACAAAGCACGTTCTGTACCACCATGATGCACCTTATCAGCCTGCTGATCTGATACTAATCCCATTTTAGTTAATAAAAGGGGCTGTGTATTGTCTTGTTTATCAATTGCACTTTGACGTGTTCCTGTCCCAAAACGCTGTATTGTGCCTGTATATAAACCAAGTAGTTGCATCAGATGCCCCTTTATTATTGAATGCTATTTTATATTTAGCGTGGGGTAAATTTAAAATTAAAGGTTCTAAAATGATCAAACACTTCAGCAGGAATAGGTAACGGAGAGGCACGGCGTACGGCAGTGGTGGCTGAATTATCAAATGCAGTATTACCACTACTTTGAATAATGCGTGTACTACCTACTCCGCCTCCTGGAATCAATTGAATTTGAATGATACAAGATAAATTATCCACCCCCCCGACAGGGCGAATCCAGCGGCTTTGTACACGTTGCTTGATACGTATGGCAGTTTGTTGAATAAGCTGTTGTACACGGGCTTGTTGTTGTGCTTGTTGAGCAGCGGTGGCCTTAGCTTCAGCAGCACGACGTGCAGCGTCTGCTTTTTCACGGCGTTGACGTTCTGCCTCAGCCTTGCGCTTTTGCTCAGCTTCTTTACGTTTTTGTCTAGCTTGCTCTGCTTTACGCTCACGCTCTGCTTTTGCTTTGGCACGTTGGGCAGCTTTTTCTTTAGCGCGTTTATCTGCTAACTCTTTTTTATGTTGACGTTCTTTGGCAGCTTTTTCTCTTTGTGCTTGGCGTTTTTGTTCTCGTTCTTCCGCTTTGCGTTGCTTTTCTGCTTGCTGTGCTGCTAAACGATTTTTGGCTAATTTAGCTTGTTCTTGATCTTGTTGTTGTTTTAATTCTTTGACTGCTTTTTCACCTGCCACTTGATCAGCTAATAGCTGAGCTGCTTCCGCTTTAAGTCGTGTAAGTTCTGCTTGAGCGGCTTGTTGCTGTGCGGTAAGGCTCTCTAATTGCTGCTGTTGCTCGTTTAATACCGCATCTTTTTCTTGTTGGGCTTGCTCTAATTCTGCCAGTTCTTGCTGTTCTTTTTTTAACTGTTCGGCTTGTTCAGTACGTTGTTTTTCTAGTTCTAATTGCTGCTGTTTTTCTTCTTGTAAACGTGCCATCTCAATTTCCACAGCACGTTCATCAATGGTAACGGCTTGAATACTACTAAAAGAGGCGGCAGCACAGTCATTTTGATCGGCTGTAATCCACAAATCTGTTCCACGCACCATTAAAAAAATAATGGCAGCATGTAATAATACTGCGTACAGCCCTGCAAGAATTTTATGCATCATAACTTTTTCTAGTTTGATTGAGTGACAAGCGCGACATTAATAATCCCTGCACTTTTTAAAATATCCATCACTGCCATAACTTTACCGTAGGCAAGTGTTTTATCTGCTTTCACAAGTACACGGGTTTTTTGCCCTTGGGCTTGTGTACGGGCTAAGGCAATCACGCGTGTCAGTAAGGTACGCTCATCAATAGCAGTTTCTTCATCTTGTAAATAATACGCGCCTGCACTGTCGACACTGACAATGATAAGTTGCCCTACTTCTGCACTTTCTAATGGTTCACTGCCTTGATCAGCTTTGGGCAGTTCTACATCTACCCCTTCAGTCAGCAAAGGCGAGGTGATCATGAAAATGATGAGTAACACTAACATCACATCAATATAAGGCACCACATTCATTTCAGCAATACGGTGTTTACGGCGGCGGTGGTGGCGTGCCATGCTTAACCCTCTTCTCGGTTGGGCATGATGTTATGCGCTTGGCGTTGTAATATTCCTGTAAATTCATCAGCAAAGGTATCATAGCGGGTAGCAAGTCGATCCACATTATCGGCATAATGGTTATATGCCATCACTGCAGGAATGGCAGCCAATAAACCCATTGCGGTCGCAATTAAAGCCTCTGAAATCCCAGGGGCGACCATTGATAAGGTCACTTGTTGCTCTATTTCACTTAATGAATGAAATGCCCCCATAATGCCCCAAACTGTCCCAAATAAGCCGATATAAGGGCTGACGGAGCCAATGGTGGCAAGAGTGGATAGGTTGGTATCTAAACTATCCAGTTCACGGTGTAAGGCAACACGCATTGCCCGCTCAGTCCCTTCGACTAAGGGTGTGGGGCTAATATTGGGTTGCTTGCGTAGCTTAGCAAATTCCATATACCCAGCTGTAAAAATACTTTCCATCCCTATTGGGGTGGCTTTACTACTGCTAATACGGTTGTATAGTGCGTTGAGATCTTTACCTTTCCAAAAACTGTCCTCAAATTCATCCGCAACTCGCCGTGCACCGCTTAAATAACGGCTTTTTAGTACGATAAGTGCCCATGAGACAATGGAGAAAATTAATAATAATGCCATCACCGCTTGCACAACAGGGCTGGCATTTAAAATAAGGGGGACAATGGCTAGTTCATTCATAATGAGGGGGTTAATGCTTCAGCTAAAGGAGAGGGGAAAGCACTGGGGCGTAAGCTACTGGCAGCAATGCAAGCCAGTTTGATATCACCACGGCATAATAAAGTATCTTCTCTATAAATATGTTGTTGTAAGTCTAAACTGGCGCGCCCAACTTTTGTGACTTCACTGGTTACCCGTAATAAATCATTAAAGAGGGCTGGTTTTAAATAATCGACCCCCGTATGGCGAACGACAAAAATACGATCATGGTCATTTTTTAAATCTGTTTGTTCAAAACCAAGTTCACGTAGCCATTCTGTACGACAACGTTCCATAAAATTTAAATAATTACTGTGATATACCAAACCTGCCGCATCAGTATCTTCATAATAAACGCGTATTGGTAAATGAAATTCTGTCACAGAAGCTTTCCTTATACTGTGGGGACAGGACGATTAAAATGTGTCCATGCAAGTGGGGCAGCGGTGCGTCCACGTGCCGTACGCATGATAAACCCTTGTTGAATTAAAAAGGGTTCTAATACGTCTTCAATGGTACCACGATCTTCACCGATAGCGGCGGCAAGGCTGTCCACACCCACAGGCCCCCCTGCAAATTTATCCATAATGGCAAGTAATAAACGTCTGTCCATATTATCTAAGCCGTATTTATCAACATTCAGTAAATTTAAGGCTTGTTGGGCAATCTCTTGGGTAATATTACCATCGCTTTTCACTTGTGCATAATCACGCACACGGCGTAATAAGCGATTGACAATGCGGGGGGTGCCTCGGGCACGGCGAGCAATTTCTTCAGCCCCAGCTTCATCTAGCCCAACATTTAAAATATCAGCTGAACGTTTAACAATACGGGCTAAATCTTCAGTATTATAAAACTCTAAACGCTGCGTAATGCCGAAACGATCTCGTAAGGGGGAAGTTAATAACCCTGCACGAGTGGTTGCCCCGATTAAAGTAAAAGGCGGTAAATCAATTTTAATCGAACGTGCAGCAGGTCCTTCACCAATCATAATATCTAATTGATAATCTTCCATAGCAGGATATAAAACTTCTTCTACTACCGCACTAAGGCGATGAATTTCATCAATAAAGAGTACATCATTGGCTTCTAAATTAGTCAGTAATGCAGCTAAATCCCCTGCTTTTTCTAATACAGGCCCTGAAGTTTGGCGTAGATTTACCCCCATTTCATTGGCAACAATATTGGCTAAAGTGGTGTTGTGGTTATAAAAGCCATTGGCAACAAAGGAATGAGTATCAGGGACACAAAAATCATAAACAGCTTGCTGCCCGGGGGTCAGTTTTTCAATACTGTCCCAATAAATATGCGGGTTATGTAAATGTGCTTGCTGTTGTGGGGAGGCCGTTTTAGTAAAAGGTATCGTATCTTGGTGGGAAGGTTCTGTGGGTAAATAAGCTTGGTATTTGACGGGTAAACCAATATGCTGCTGATAAGCAATGGCGTGCTCATCTCCTATGCGTAATTGTGTCTGCTGGCATTTTGCAATAATACCGAAATTACTTAAGAGTAATTGTAATTGACGCGCCATTTTCTCAGAGGATAAATTAAATTGAATTTGCCCATGTGTAGAACAGGTGGCGGTAACTGTAAATAAACCGCGAATACAGGCTGCCACTACTTGTGCAGGACTTTGCATAATCCGCTCAGGCAGTTTTTTGGGGGTTATTTCCAAGTAATGACAATAATCACTGAGCTGAGGAGATAAACGGATAATATCTTCATCAATCACTGTCGCTTTTTCATTAAAAAGTGTTTTTAATAAGTGCTGAATATGATGTTCATGCTCTTTATTAACAGGGGTAATACGTAATGGTGTCGCCTTATTTGACTGGGTACAGCTTAAGCCAATAAAGTGTGCGAGAGCAGGGGTTAATAAAGTCGGATAACGTACGCCGTTTTCTGTACTCCATGTCACATGATGACTTTCTTCTTCTACAGGTAGATCAGGCGGTAAAGCATAATTATCTGCCGTGGTGTATTGGGGCTGCCATGTACTAAAAAGTTTTTTTATTTTTTGAGTAAATTTATTTTTTTTATTTGTGGGGAGTGAAAAATTTTCAGCTAATGGCTGGTAAGTCTTTAATGATTGTAAGCCACCCCATGTTTGCATTCCACGGGCAATGGCAACAAATTCTCCTATTTTAACCTCTCCCAGTGGTTTCCAGCAGATCCCGCTTGGGCTGGCAACCTGAACAGGGTGGTTAACAGTGCCTTCAATTTCAAACCCATCCATGGTTTGTAAACAAGTGGTGTGCTGAATACCACTATGATATACATGGGTAGCGGTTTCCAAGCCATTAACCCCATATACCTGTGTTTCTTGTTCTACATAGCTATCAACCGCCATATCTTCAGGGAGGAGTTGTTGGAATTCCACCCACCCATTGGAGGTTAATATATAACTATCAGGGGTAATACATTTACCCAAGCCTGGAGGACCAAAGATCAATAAATGATCTAAGGCTTCTCCACGTGAGCGCGCCGCAGGAATAAAAATTTCCATTTGTTCACGTACTTGTGGTTGTCCCACATAATCCCGCAGTTGCTGAGGACGAATAGCTCGATCAATGGTATGCTCTTCAACATTGTTACCAAGCGGGCTAATTAAACGGTTCGTTTCTATACTCACGGTGCTCACGCTGTGTGTTAATAAAAAAGATAAAATAGTGCCTAACTAAATCTTAACAAGGTTCTATTAATACAATATGTCGTTCTGCATTAAGTTGAGGCACCTCAATACTTTTAGTTTGAATATTTGCCTTCACATCTTGTAATTCATCAAGTTCAGTTTCAGGGAAAACACCTTTCATTGCCAACAATTGTCCCTGTGGTGCACAAAATCCAATTGTTTGCTGATAAAAGCGTTTTAAGTTGGTATAGGCGCGTGATGTCACCGTATCAAATAGATGTGGGGGTTTAAAATTTTCTATCCGCACACTCACAACGGTTACATTTTTTAGCCCTAACTCTAATACCACTTGTTGTACAAACCGTGTTTTCTTTTTATTACTATCTAATAATACACACTGTAATTCAGGGCGTGCCATGGCTAATATTAAGCCCGGTAACCCTGCACCCGTCCCAACATCCAGCACATTGATACCGCGCACATGAGGCGCAATAGCCAAACTATCCAATAAGTGCTTAGGGATCATTTGAGTAATATCCCGCACTGCGGTTAGATTATAGGCATGATTCCATTTATCTAACAATGTGATATAGGCTAAAAGTTGTGCATGTAATGTGCTGGGCACTGATAAATTTAGTTGTGTAATACCTTGCTGTAAACGATCATCAAGTGTCATAAAATTAGAGTGCCATGTTTACGTAGTCACTATCAGTAAGCTCTTGATAAATTGCATCAAGTTGCTCTCGGCTTTGTGCCATAATAGTAATGGTTATAGCATAGTAGTTTCCTGCTTTGCTTGGCTTACTTTGTACTGCATTTTCTCCCAAATCAGGGCAATGTTTACGGACAATACGTACCATTTCTCCTTCAAAATCAGGGTGTGCTTTCCCCATCACTTTAATAGGAAATTCACAGGGAAATTTAAATAAATCAAGATCGTCACTTGTATCAGTCATAGTCGTTATACATTAAATTAAAATAAATAATCATGTTTAGGCATCACATAGATAATGTGACAACATGGTATGGTGGCAATGTAATACCTGATGGGTATATGCATCGCTGAAATACCAATTATATACTGAAATCACCCTTATAAATCACCTGAGGTATTTTTTTCTACCCATCGAACATCTCCATTTAAAAGGGTTTCTCGTTTCCAAAAGGGGGCACGATGTTTTAATTCTTCAATTAAATAGCGACAAGCAGAAAATGCAGAGCCTCGATGTCCTGCCCATGCTGCAACCAGCACAATCGTATCAGTTGGATTAATCTCTCCCACACGATGGACGATTAAACAATCTAAAATATCCCATTTTTGCATCGCCTCTTCACAAATAGTATTTAAGTGAGCAGTGGTCATAGCAGGATAATGTTCTAAGTACATTTGGGTAACATCATCGCCTTCATTATAATCACGCATCCGCCCAATAAAATTACTCAATGCACCACATTTACCTGCTTTTTCTTGCAGATTTTGCTCATGAGATTGTAATATTTCCCACGGGTTAAAAGCCTCGGTTACAATTTTTACAGGCATGATCTACCCTCCTGTAACAGGTGGAAAAAAGGCAACTTCATCATCATTATTTACCACACTATTAATCTCTACATAATGTTGATTAATAGCAATAAGTATATGCTCAGGAAAAGGTTTCCCCTCTGTTGCAGCCTCCCACAATGTAGCAATATCTGTAGGCGTTTCAATAGTGATGGAAAGTTCACCTTTACCTAATACTTCACGTAAACTTGCAAAAAATTTTACTGTGACGGACATATCGTTACCTAAATTTATTGTGGATAATTTTCTATACGACTTTGATACCAAAAAAGTGTGCATTCTGCACTGATATGTGCCTGTAATGGTTCATCTTTATTAATATCTTGCTTATGAAGTAAGTGACATTTTTTTATTTTTAGCAAGCCTTTATCATAAATATTGCTTTGAATGTCACTCAGTAATTTTAATAAATCTTCCTCATGCAATAATTCCGCTTGTAAAGTAAAACGGGTTTCATACACTTGAAATTCTTGTTCTGTTTGAATATGGGGCAAATCTAATACTTTAACAGGTGCTGTTATTAAGCTAATTCGTGGTATTTTTAATTGTTTGGCATAGGATTCTATTTGTTTTTTAACTGTAAAAGCATGTTCAATCCCTGCAATCCGTGCATCTTCTTTATTACTATAAGTATTCTTATCTAAGTAATTTTGTGCTAATAACTGTTTGAAAAAAACAAAATCATCTGAATTGACAACTGCTAATAGTTCTTTTAATTGATGATATTCTGTTTGGGTAGTGATAGCAAAACTGCGTTGTGATAATTCCCATTGCTGGATATAGTTTTTATATAGATGGGTAAGCCAAAACAAAATCAGTATTAGTATAAAACTAAACAAAAAATTAAAAATAGCAGGTTTTAGCTGAAACCAAATTTTTTTAATTGAGGTGGGGGTTTTTGTCATGAGCAATAATCAATTCAACACTAAAAGGGGCATTGTTACCAATATAAGTATGATCAGGGGCAATAATATTGTGTACAGACCATGTCTTACTTTCTTTTAATGTTTTAATAAAGTGTTGGAATTTTTTAAGTTGTTGCACATAATTTTCTTCTTCAATGGCAATAGTACCGTATATTTTGATACCTTCGACCAACTTAGTTTTATCTTCTGAATATAAAATTTGCGAACGTCCAAATCGATTGCTTGTCATCATCACTTCATTTGTATTGGTTCCAGTATGATTTTGCTTGAAAAGAGTGTCTTGATTATGCCCAATTTCCCAAAGTAATTTTTGTAATTGCAACATAGGGTAGTTAACTAAAATATGACTTAACCGTACCCAAAGGACTTCAGGCATCACAAAGCGTTTTTGTAAATAACGTCCTGTATCCACCATATTACGTAAATAAATAAAGTCTAATGGTAGTTTAGGGGCATCAAGACGCAACTGCTTTAATTCTTGTTGATAATCAACAATTTGTTGCATTTTTACCTTTGTTGCTTGCTGAACTTTCCATGATTTCCAAAAAGACTCTCCTGTAAAAAATACAGCTACACCAAGTAATAAAATACTGATGGTATTCATACTTCGGCGTAGTAAACCTAAGCGGTAACTTTGTCGCTCATTCACTTGTGCATAATGATTTTTTAAAAATCTAATTTTCCAAGAAGATAATACTGTTAGTATTAATTCATGGGTATAGTAGTCAGCATGTGGGCTTATATCATGGTGATTCATGACACGATGATTGGGACTGACAAGATGCTTTTCCAATTTATTACATAAGGCTGCTGGAAGAATTGTAATCAATTGTAAGGGTGTATTATTAGGTAATAAATTAATGCTTTTGATATATTGCTGTGTTGTTTGTAAATGTTTAATAATTTGTGAACTAACATGTTCAGGGTAAACACTGTCCTCTTCTAGAGCAACTAATCGGCTGAATTTAGTTTTTTGTTTAATAAATAAGGTTTGCCGTAGTCCAAACTTTGTATGCGCATTGATAGCAGGTGTATAACTGCTGATTAATACATACTCGTATTGCTTTAACTCAGGTATGATAAAAAGATGTTGTTGTAATAAAGGAATTGAGTAAATACCTTGCAAGGGTACATTACAGGCTTGAATGAGGGGTAGCCAAGGGTGCAAAACATGGGGGTTACTTAAGCCTGAAAAAAGAATTTCATCATCACGTCGCCCCTGTTGCTCACGTCCTTGGTAACTAGTTGTAACATAAGGGGTATTAGAGAAGATACGTTGTTTTCGTTGTTGTAATAAACGTTTTTTATCTCCTCCTTGTACGTGTGGTACAGAGTGACAGTAATGTGATTCTTGACTGCTATCAACAAACCATATTAAGCGTAAATGTAGCTGTTTACATAGGTAATCAATAAAAGCACGTTGTCCTGTTTCATCTGTATTAAACTGTGCTACGCACTGCCAACTATTTTGTTGGTATTCATAGGCCAACATTACATAATCAGATTGGTAGATAATACGTGCAGGTAACATCATTAATAACTAAACTGGACTATGACATCATAGACAGGTCCTAAAATTGAAAGCATCACCCATCCTAGCAATAAACCTAATGATACGGTCATGATAGGCTCTATTAAGGCTTGAATATAATCAATGGCTTCTTTTGATTCTCGATCATAGAAATAACTAATATTGGTTAAGGCAAGATCTAAGGCGCCTGTTGTTTCCCCTATTTTTACCATACGCAATATTAAAGGGGGAAATAAATCAACTTGTGCAAAGCTATCGCTGATACTTTTTCCTTCTGCAATGGCTTGACTGACATGCTCAATTGCTTCAGCAATAACTAGGTTACCTGCTAATTTTTTACTTAAGGCTAAGCTATCAGGGACAGTAATCCCTGCGCTATATAAGAGTGCAAAAAAGTTAGCAAACCGTGCTAAAATAATTTTTTCATTAATAGCACCAATAAGCCAGATTTTTAACTTAATATAGTCAATATAATAATGTAAAGAAGGAAATAACCATAAAAGAAGCTTTGCTGCAAAAAAGAGTGCAATTGGTACAATAATGACAAGATACCAATAGTTCTGGAAAAAATTAGAGAGCGTAATAAGAATGCGCGTATGTAAGGGGAGTTCAGCTCCAACATTAACTAAAAAAACCATTAATTGTGGAATTAAATAAAGCATTAAAAATAAAAAAACGACCCATAGCATACCAAATAAAAAAGCAGGGTAAATAATGAGTTTTTTTGATTTTGCATGAATCTCATCTTGCCATTTTAAATTTTCAGTTAAGTGCTTAAATACACGGGTTAATTGTCCACTTTCTTCTCCTGCATAAACCAAGTTAACAAAGATATCATCAAAAATATCTGGGTAACTTTTCATTGCTTCATGTAAACGTTTACCACTTTTAATATTTTCAATTAAACTAGATAAAACAGTATGAAAACGAGATTGAGGTAAACTTTGGCGTAAATCATCTAAACCATCAAGTAAAGGAACCCCTGCACGGGAAAGCTGTTCCATATGAAAGCAAAAAGTAATGAGTTCACGACGGGTGATTTTAGCTTGTGGTAAATAATGGTGGGCTTTTTTAGGGTAACCATGAATGAGATCTAAATCCATACGTTCAAGGCGATCTTCTAAATCATGCAAATTACTGGCATCAAGCTGCCCTTGGTGCATTTGCCCTTTTGCATCCATCGCTTTATAAAAAAACTGTTGTATCATCGCGGTTACCTGCTAAAGCTAACTAAGGTAATGAGTTAAATCAACCACACGGGCAACTTCTTCTAAACTTGTAATTCCTTCAAGGATACGACGGATCCCCTCTTCTGCCAAGCTATCAAATTGGACTTGTTTGATATGATTCCGAATTTCATAGGTATTTTTATGTTGTGCAACAACTTCTTGTAAGCTTTCATCAAAGCGAACAATTTCAACCAGTGCTAATCGCCCTTTATAGCCCCGTTGCCCACACTGCTCACAGCCAATGCTTTGGTATAATTTATAAGTACTATGCTCAGGTAAATTTAATAGTTGTCGCTGCATCTCTGTTGGGGTATAAGCCTCTTTACAGTGCACACATAAACGCCGCACTAAACGCTGACCAATAATACCAATAATATTTTCAGATAAAATATCACGAGACAAACCAATATCTAATAAGCGAGGAATGGCACCAATGGCTGAATTAGTATGCAAAGTTGAATAGACTTGATGTCCTGTCATCGCAGCACGAAATCCCATTTCAGCCGTGTCTTTATCTCGAATTTCCCCCACAAGAATAATATCAGGATCTTGCCGCATCATGGCACGAATACCTGTGGTGAAATCAAGCTTCACCGCTTCATTAATTGAGCTTTGACGTACTTGCCCCAGTACATACTCCACAGGATCTTCCAAAGTCATAATATTCACTTCTTCCGTATTAAGGTGATTTAATATGGAATACAAAGTGGTGGTTTTTCCACTTCCTGTAGGACCTGTAATCAAAATGATACCTTCAGGGCGTGCAATCATCAGTTTCAATAATTGCAGGTTTTTTTCTGTAAACTCTAAATCTTCTAAACTGACTAAACTTTTTTGCTGATCTAAGACACGTAAAACAATATTTTCACCGTATACCGTTGGGTAAGTGGAGACCCTAAAATCAATTAATCGCCCTGATAGGGTTAAAGTAATCCGCCCATCTTGTGTCATCCGTGTTTCAGCAATATTTAAATTTGCCATGACCTTTAAACGTACTGCAATGGCTGACCAATACATATGATGCAAGCTGCGGATTTGCTGTAAAACCCCATCAATACGATAACGAATACGTAAAAAGCCTTTTTCAGGCTCAAAGTGAATATCTGAGGCGGTGCGTTTTACCGCATCTGCTAATAGCGCATCCACCAACCTTACTAACGGGTGACTGTATTGCTCTTGCTGAATACTTAAACTTAAATAATCAATCTCTCCTGTTTCCATTTCATGCAAAATACCATCCAAGGATAAATCAAAACCATATAAGTTATCGATACTGGTATTAATTTCATTTTCAGTGGCTAATACAGCATTAATTTTATACTCAAAATTCAAAGCAGCACTGATTTGGTCCAAGGTCATCACATCAAACACGTTCACCATTGCAATAGTTAATAATGCAGCATCTTTATCAAGACTAATTGGCACAACGGTATGACGACGTGCCATATTTTGGGGGATCAGTTGTAATACCTCTGCATCAACCACCAATTTGGTGACATCAATTGAATCACGCCCTAGTGATTCATTGAGTAAGTCACGTAACACTGCTTCTGATACAAAGCCTAAACGAACTAAAATTTTACCTAATTGGTCAGCGCATTTTTTTTGTTCTGTTAAGGCAATATTAAGTTGATCAGGACTAATGATACGTTGTTGTAATAAGGTTTCGCCAATACGAAGTTTTTTATTTTGGGAGTAAGTATTCATTGGGGTGTTGCATTTAAACGGCTGAGGGCACTGGGTGATGTTGTCGCACTGAGTTCAGCAATGCGTTGCTTAACCATAGCTTGATTAAAACGAATAGGTTGCTGAGCAGCATACTTTAATGCTTGTTTATAAAATTGCAAAGCAGGCACAGGCTTACCTAGTTTATCTAAGCTGATTGCTAAATTATATAAATAGGTCGCATGTTTATGGTTATAACTATAGGCTTGATAATAAGCATCTTGTGCTAATACCCAACGTTGTTGCCGTGCATACAAATTACCAAGATTAAAATAAATATAATCTGCTTTTTTACTACGTGATGCTAAAAGCTTAAGCTGCCCCTCTAACGCTGTCATATTAGTATGAGTTAAGGTTGCAATCACGCCTGTTTGTGCCAAGGTATCACGTGGATAGTTTTTTAGAATTTTCTCATACTGCTGGCGAGCAAGCTTTAGTTTTCCTTTATGCATTGCAATGGCTGCTAAACCAAGCAAAGCATCCCGAGAAGTTTGATCGTTTTTTAATATACGTTTATATAGTGTTTCAGCTTGTTTTAACTTACCTGATTGAAATGCTTGATAAGCACGGTTTATTTGCTGGGTTGAATGTGTTTGGCTATGACGAGTAATTTTAATTCCATTTGTTTGAATTGCCACCGTACTGTCTTCTGTTGTAACATTATTTGTCTCTATTTCACTTAAATCTGTATCTAGTGTTGGTAATTGATTAACACTTGGAAGAGGGCGGGAGACATTAGCATTTATACTTTTTGCTGTTTCTTTTACCACATTGATAAGTGGTGTCATTATTTTATCTTCTGGGAGGGGAGCAGGGAGAGCTGATAATGGTTGAGCAGCTACTGTAGCCTTATCAGGCTCTGCTGGTGCAGGGTTTGTCGTACTTAACAAAGGTTTACGTCGTGGATAGACTTGTGATAAAGTTGATGGCTCAATAAAATCATTATAATAATAATACCCTCCAACAATAAGCAACATTGCAATAAATAACACACCTAACAACCATTTTATTTTTAACGCGTTATGATGCTGTTTTTTTGTTGCAGCTAACATACGCTGTGCTGCCACATCTGTTAAAACAGGTTCTTCTTCTAATAAAGGGGGAGGGGCATCTTCTTCTAAAACTAAACTCAACGCCTCCTTTTCCATTTTATCAGTAAGCTGAGAGGTTGTTTCTGTATTGATTGAAGGAGCACTATTAAAATCAGAAAATTCTTCATTACTGATTTCAATAGATGAAGGGGGATGCGGCTCTTTTTTTTCTTTTGGGGTATCTGAAGAGCTTGGTTTTTTCTCTGCTTTTTTTAATGCATCCATTAGTAAACTCATATTCCCTCCCTCTTCATTATGTTCACCTGCTATCCCCTCTCTTTGTTAAAAGTATAGCATTAGGCTTAATAAAGTAGATACTGCTATCTTTTTATCAGTGATTTACAGGTTTAATTTAGCTTGTTATAGGATATTTAGCATAAATAAATATCCCATTTTCTAAACGATAACCTATATAAATTGTTAAGATTCCTGCCCTTAATACCCCCTTGAAAATATCAAGATGATAAAAATAAGTTAAGATTTCTTTAGCTTTAAAGGCGTGCAAGGTATCTAAGTCTCCATCCCATATTTCCACGCCTTTATCCGTTAGCATGTAATGCTTTGTTATCCCCATTTCGGTATAATCAGCATATACAAAAATATCAGCTTGTTGTCCAATATGAGCAGGATCTACTCGAAAACGGCTGCTAACATGTGTAAGTGTAAAAGTATCATATTGTGGTATTAATAAAGTTTTACCACTAAAGTCAGCATTATTTTGTAAAAATACCCCATTATTATCGGTACTCATATTTTTTAAACTTTGAAACGTATCACAAGCTACATAAACCATATTTTTAGCTCGTTTAACTTTTTCCCCAAGTTGCACACATAATACGCTTGCTCCTTCTTCAATGATCACATTCTCAAGGCGTGATGTGCCGCTACTGTGCCCAATAATCAAGCCTCCCACCTTGGGATTGTGCCCTTCACGTCCATCAATAACTGCCTCATGGGCTAAACGTATATTACGCACACTCCCCCCAATTGGGGTATTGTGTTGAAAATACCCTGAAAGCGTTCCTTTCTTTTCACCTTCTAAAACATGCCCAACAAAAATGGTATTGTGTGCTTGACCCCGTATGGTGACATCACCGCTTAGCTGTACACTATTAATACTCCCACCCTGCTCAATAACCAGATTACTGACTGTACTGGTTTTTTGGTTATCTCCTTGTACAGTGATACCTGTCGGGATTATTACATGTGAGATACTGCTATAAGGCATAAGCTGTAAATTAGTTATTAACGCTTGATGACCATGATCACAAATACCTGTGAATTTTTTCCCTGAAATAGAACAGCTATTATTTAATACCATAGGGGTATTTTTTACTGGAAGTGGTGGAGTATTATCTGGCAATGAGGGGGGAACTGTAGATATTGGATCGATAAGCAGAGGTACACTATCATCATTGATAATCACTACTGATACAGTGTGTTTTTTTGTATCAATATACTCACCTGATAATACAATGCTAAATGACTCATTTTCTTCTACATCATTATCATCAATAATTGCCACCGTTACTATTTTTGGTTGTATATCACCTTCATCCCATTTTAGTTTTGTAGAAGATAATATACCGTAATCCTTTCCAGCTTGTGCAGTGTTATCAAGTGTTTGCAAGTCTACTGTAATAATATTATCACTGCCACCAATACGTTCTAATTGTAGGGTAACCAGCTTATCTTTTGTATTTTCATTAATATTGAATTCAGTATGACTAAAACTAATCACCCCTGTATTGATAACAGGCGGTGGGGGACACGCTTCAACTATAATCGATGCATTCTCTGTTTTAGCTTCCCCTATCGTATTAAATGCCCCCACATAATATTCATACTCAATAGCATCTAGCCCACAGCTTAAATCAACTGTTATATCATGGTAAGCAACTGTTTTATGTGAACCTATTTGTGTTGGTAATGTTTCAAATAACACACCATTACGGTAAAGGTGATAACCTTGTTCAATACCACTGTGATCAATCCACGTTAACAGCAGCTCTTTATCATCAGTGATGCTTATTTCTAAATTAGTTGGGGTATTCGGTTGAGGAATAGTAGGGGGAGACACAGGAGTAGGAGTAGCTGTGATATCATTATTTAAAACAGTAACTTGAATTATGCTGTCTGTAACAGAATGATACATCTCATCACTATTATTTTTTACTACGGCAACCGTAATGGGTATAACGTGATCACCAGTATCCACTGCCCCATCATCGACACCTGCTATGGTAATTTGTTGAGCTGTATGCCAATCATCAGGGGTAAATACTAATAAAGTCGGATTTACAGTCGTTCTATTACTAAAATCACTAATTATTGATAACTCAATATTTGTGTTGGGGCGTTTATCCAATACTACATTAAAATGATCACTTGTCCCTGATTCACTGACAACAGTTGTACCCCCTGTTTCTGTTACTGTCATACCTGCTGGCTGACAGCCTGAAAATTTTTCCCCATTATGCTGTGTGCCTGCGGAAAAAAGACTCGCCCCACTGCCAATGATTTCAGAATGCTTAACAAACCCCCCCGTGATATCAGGATCACGACTTAATGATTGGTTATCTGCTGCGATACTATTGTAAATAACCTGATCAATAGTTGTATTCCCATTCTGTAAAGTGATTGTATCACCATTATTATTTAAGCCTAGCTCCTTTAATGAAGCAGTTTGTATTGTCATATCACCAAATTGACCAGCAATTTCCCCTCCAGCAAATACCACTACTCCACACTGATCATTTATTACTGTACCTGTAGGAAAATGATGCTTAATACCAACACTATCAGACAGTGTCCAGCCTGAGATATCAACGGCTTGCCCTGTATTATTCACAAGTTCAATAAACTCATCATCACTGCTATTAATCACACCATCCGCATTACTATCCCCCAATACATTATCAGGATCAGCATAAATTTCATTAATAACCAGTGCACCATTATATGTTATTGCTGTACTGATAACAGGTGTTTCATCCGTTTTATAATCAATTTTCTCCTCTATATTTGTATAAGGAAAGAGTTTAAAAAAATAGGCTGTGTTAGCTTGAAGCCCCGTCCATGTATAAGTGCCTCCAGCATCATGTAGGACACTAATATGACCTTGTGCATCACCACAATCATTGTCATCAATTAAAGCTACTCCATCAACAGGATCAGTAAAAACACCTGTAGTATTACATAAAATTAAATAGCTAAAAGGAGCTTGATCACCTGCTAAGGCATCTATCCAATGAAGGGTAATTTTTGAATTGGTATGTGCCACCGCTGTTGCAGTCAAATTACTGGGGTGATGGCTGGGTTCAGCGTAAGTTTTACCCGTGGTGATAATAAAGGAAGAAGAAAAATTTACAGTATTTGTATTATTACCTGTCCAATTATCTTTATTATTTAATGCGGCTAATAATGTTGTTTTTTCTCCAATGGTTACCCCTGTATAATACACGTTATCTTTTTCAGTTAAGGCAACTGCTTGCTCCCCATTGATTAACCCTTGAGGTAAAGCAGAGGTATTGGTATCTACTGCCTCAGCTTGCCATATTGCAGCCCCTTCATTATTTAAGCCTGCAATCATCGTATCTGTGCCTTGATAGGCAATAAGCTGATCCCCTAAAGTAGAAAATTTTAGCCCAAAACCTGAGACAGCTCCTATTGATGCATTCACATCAGTGATGCTAATCACAGTCCCTGCTTTTATCTCACTTTCTGCTGTCCACGAAATAAGCCCCTCACTACCCCGCCATGTATTATCTGCTTGCCAGCCTTTATCTGTAAAAAATAGCTGCTCATTTTTAGCCATATCAACCAAGACTACAAAGGCAAAATTATCATCCCCATCTGCATTGTATTGCACAAATGCGATATCACCCGCCTGTAAACTTGCCAATACATGGTGCCCAATTAACACACCAACAAGACACAATACATATTGAAAAGATCGTAAATATTTTTGATACATAGGTGGCATAAGCTATCTTCAATATAATAAACATTATTTTCTTAATGTGATAGCATACAACAAAACAACAGCAAAAAATATAATACTACTTATTAAATTACATAAATAAGTATGTGATTATAAAAACTAAGATACTGATAGCCTAAAAATACAAAGTAGTGGTATAGTAATGACAATAAACTTTAGACCTTTAACAAGTATTGTAATTTTTAATGCTTATTTGATTATTCAACAGAAAATTAATGAAGTATTAAAAACACAACCTAAGTTAAAGTATAAAGTTTCAACAAAATTTAAGGTTTAATACGTGTCGTTTATCTTTTTATAGAATACTGCGTAGTACGTGTACACTCTGATTGCATAGTGCAATATTGAGTTTATCCAAGCTATGTACTAATTATAAATAGTTGGCACATCCTGTACACTGCCACAACCAATATGTTTATTGACACACTGTATACTGATGCGGTGTTGTTTTTATAGACATCGTGGTCATTGCACGGTGGTAAACCCCTTTTCAAGTGAGTCTATAGATTCAAGAGGAGAGGTGCGCCATCACATTGATAATAAAACGATGGAGTTTATTTTATGGCAATTGCTTTTGCTTCCCACGCTGATGTAGAAGAAAAAAAGGTTTCTTTTGATAAATTAGCAGAAGGCGTTTATGCCTACACAGCAGAAGGCGATCCCAACACAGGGATTATTATTGGCGACGATGGTGTCATGGTCATCGACGCACAAGCCACCCCTATCATGGCGGAAGATGTGATCCGTCGTATCCGTGAAGTCACCGACAAACCTATCAAATATGTAGTGCTCAGCCACTATCACGCTGTACGTGTTATGGGTGCCTCCGCCTATAATGCTGAACAAATCATTGCCAGCGAAGCCACTTATGATTTAGTGGTTGAGCGCGGTCAACAAGATTTTGAATCTGAAGTCGAGCGTTTTCCTCGTTTATTTAACGCGGTTGAATCTGTCCCTGGATTAACATGGCCAACCCTCACCTTTAAAGAAGAAATGACTTTATACATGGGGGAGCGTGAAGTTAAAATCATGCACCTTGGTAAAGGACATACTAAAGGTGATACGGTTGTATGGTTACCTAAAGAAAAAATCTTATTCAGTGGTGATTTAGTTGAATTTGATGCAACCCCTTACACAGGAGATGCTTACCTTACTGACTGGCCTACTACTTTAGATAATATCAAAGCCTTAAACCCTGAAAAGCTTGTCCCCGGTCGTGGGGCTGCTTTACAAACCCCTGAACAAGTGAATGCGGGGTTAGATGGAACACGTTCATTTGTTAGCCAATTATTTGAGCAAGCTAAAAAAGGGGTTTCTGAAAATAAAGAATTATTTGATGTATTCAAAGATACCCATGCGGTATTAAGCCCACAATTTGGACACTGGGTAATCTTTGAACACTGTATGCCTTTTGATGTCTCCCGTGCATTTGATGAAGCACAAGGCATTGTTGATCCACGCATTTGGACAGCTGCCCGTGATGCCGATATGTGGAAAGCCCTGCAAAATGCAGACGCAGCGGATAATAAGTAACCGCACCATGTAATCTAATCACCACCACTGAGGAGATTCAAACCCATGACAACAAATAATAAATATGAATACCCTGTTTTTGATTATGTGCGCAGTGTAGAACAAGATGTACCGCAAACAGTGAGGAGACCCGTTGTTATCGTTGGTGCAGGGCCTATTGGGGTCAGTGCCGCCATTGATTTATCACTCCAAGGCATCCCCAGCGTTGTTTTGGATGATGACAACACCGTTAGTATTGGCTCGCGGGCGATTTGTTACGCTAAACGTGCACTCGAAATTTGGGATCGTCTAGGCTGTGCCAAACCGCTTATTGACAAAGGTGTCACATGGCAAGTGGGTAAAGTTTTTCACCGCAATGATCTGGCGTATACCTTTGATCTATTGCCTGAAAGCGATCACAAAACGCCCGCATTTATCAATTTACAACAATATCATTTAGAAGAAACCTTAGTTAATCGTGCTAATGCTTGTGATGATGTAGAGATTCGCTGGAAAAATAAAGTCGTTAATGTTGAACAGCATGACGATTACGTTACGGTGACCATTGACACCCCAGATGGGCACTACACACTTGAGTGTGATTATCTGATTGCTGCTGATGGCGCGCGTTCACAAGTTCGCCGTATCCTTGGTTTAGATTTCATCGGACAAGTCTTTGAAGACCGTTTCTTAATTGCTGATGTGATCATGAAAGCCGATTTTCCTGCAGAACGTTGGTTCTGGTTTGATCCCCCCTTCCATTCTGGACAATCTGTATTGCTACATAAGCAAGCGGATGATGTATGGCGGATTGATTTCCAACTCGGTTGGGACGCAGATCCCGAAGTGGAAAAACAACCAGAGCGTGTTATCCCACGTATTAAAGCGATGCTAGGGGAGGAACATGAATTTGATCTAGAGTGGGTCAGTGTTTATACCTTCCAATGTCGCCGTTTAGAAAAATTCCGCCACGGTCGTATCTTATTTGCAGGCGATGCCGCGCATCAAGTGTCTCCTTTTGGGGCACGGGGTGCCAACAGTGGCGTACAAGATACTGACAACTTAGCGTGGAAACTAAAACTCGTTATTGAGGGCAACGCCCCTGATAGTTTATTAGACAGTTACAGTGATGAACGGGTATTTGCTGCGGATGAAAACCTAATGAACTCCACTCGTAGTACTGAATTCATTACTCCCAAAGGCACGATCAGTAAAGCCTATCGCAGTGCAGTATTAGAAATGGCAAAAACGGAAGAAGGTACCACACGCCCATTAGTGAATAGTGGACGTTTATCCTTGCCTGCTACCTTAAGTGACTCTTATTTAAATAATGTAGATAAGGGAGATTTTCAAGGGCTAATGGTTGCTGGCGCACCCTGTACCGATGCACCCATTAATGGTGATGGTTGGTTACTGGATACATTAGGTAACCGCTTTATTGGTTTATATTTTGCTGATAGTTTAGCTGATGTAGAGAGCAGTTTATTCACTTCCCTCAGTACTGCCGCCATTCCTGTCACCCCTTATGTAATTGTGCCACAAGGACAAGGGGGAGAATTGGCAGGGGTTACCGTAATTGAAGATAGCAAAGGCTTAGCACGAGAACGCTATGATGCCCAAGCAGGCACTTATTACCTTATCCGTCCTGATCAACATGTTGCCGCCCGCTTCCGTCAGTTTAATGCTCAAGCTGTAAGTGAAGCCCTAGCTGTCACCACTTGCAACACGGTATCAACAGAAATACCGCCAGTAGAAAATACGACTCCAGTAGGGCACTTGCACCGCACCGCACAGATTAAAAATCCTGATGATTTTTATGAAAAACTGATCGACTCTTTTCACGATTTGGATGAGCAGCAAGCCCAGATCGTCAATGCAAAGCTGACTTTATTACTCGCCAACCATATTGGTGACAGCCAAGTATTAGAAGAAGCGCTCGCGCTTGCCTCTGCATCTGAATAGTAGGAAACTGAATTATGAAAAACTGGATTAACTTTCCATTAACTGAAGGTGTGCATTCTAAACAAGCTCACACCGATTTACCTGAAGGCACCTATGAGCGTGAACTTGGGCGTGAAGGTTTTTTTGGACCTGCGACTCAAATTCACCACAAACATCCGCCCACTAACTGGACAAAATGGGAAGGTCCTTTAGCTCCTCATGCTTATGACCTGAACAAATTAACCCAAGACAGCAACAGCCCGTGGGCAGCACAATTAGTACTCCATAATGCTAATACCAAAATCCGTACATGGAATATTGACAGCAATATGGAGCACCTTGTACGTAATGCGGATGGAGATGAAGCGATCTTTATTCACCACGGTTCAGGGGATTTGTATTGTGATTACGGTCACATGACTTTTCGCGATGGAGATTACTTAGTTTTACCTCGTGGTACGATGTGGCGTATAGAAGTTAATGAACCTGTGATGGCATTAATGATTGAGGCAACAGGTAGTGCATATCAGTTACCTGAAAAAACTATTTTAGGTCGCCAAGCTATTTTTGATAATGCAATTTTAGCCACACCTAAAATTAATGCAGAATTTGAAGCTCAGCAAGATGAAAATGAGTGGGAAATCGTTATTAAACATAATAACGAACTAACCACTGTCACCTACCCGTTTAATCCTCTAGATGCTATCGGTTGGCATGGTGATTTAACCGCAGTGCGTTTAAACTGGCGTGATATTCGTCCTTTAATGAGCCACCGCTACCATTTACCGCCATCAGCTCATTGTACCTTCCTTGCGCCGACAGTGATCATTTGTACCTTCTGCCCACGTCCTATCGAGTCTGACCCCGGTGCATTAAAAGTGCCTTTCTTCCATAATAATGATGATTATGATGAAGTGATCTTTTATCATAAAGGGCAATTCTTTAGCCGTGATAATATTGATGCAGGGATGATGACCTTCCACCCTGCGGGCTTTACTCATGGCCCTCACCCCAAAGCCTTTGAAATTGGTGCTAAATCAGCACGTAAAGAAACGGATGAAGTGGCCGTGATGATCGACACACGCAACCCACTGATACCTGCTGATTTACCTGAAGGGGTGGAGAATATGGATTATGTCAACTCATGGAAGCCGAAAGGAGCTTAATAGCCGATGAAATTAGCGTCATTACAAACACAAGGACGTGATGGTGAATTAGTGGTGGTGAGCCGCGATTTAAGCCGTGCGGTACGTGTGCCAACTATTGCCAGTACCTTACAAGCGGCTTTAGATGATTGGGCAAACCTTGCCCCACAATTAGAAGCAGTCTCTACCCAGCTAAATAATGGCGAGTGTGCAGACAGTTTTGAGTTTGATCCGATTGCTGCACATTCCCCATTACCACGCGCCTATCAATGGGCAGATGGTAGCGCGTATGTAAATCATGTGGAATTAGTACGTAAAGCCCGTGGAGCAGAGATCCCAGAAAATTTCTGGACTGATCCGCTTATGTATCAAGGGGGTTCAGATAATTTTTTAACTCCACGTGGTGATATTCCTGTAGTGAGTGAAGAGTGGGGCATTGATTTTGAGGGAGAGATTGCGGTGATTACCGATGATGTCCCCATGGCAACCCCTGCAGAAGAAGCTGAAAAACACATTAAATTATTAATGCTAGTCAATGATGTATCATTACGTAATTTAATTCCTAATGAATTATCAAAAGGTTTTGGTTTCTTTCAAAGTAAACCTGCTTCTGCATTTTCTCCTGTTGCGATTACACCTGATGAATTAGGCGATGCATGGCAAGAGGGTAAAGTACATTTACCTTTACATGTGCATTTAAATAATAAAGTGTACGGTACACCTAATGCAGGTGTTGACATGACATTTAATTTTCCTAAATTAGTTTCACATGTAGTAAAAAGCCGTGAAGCCGTAGCAGGAACAATTGTTGGGTCAGGGACTGTTTCCAATGTAGATCGTTCTGCAGGATCAGCATGTTTAGCTGAAAAACGTATGTTAGAGATCATTGCAGATGGCAAACCTAGCACGCCGTTTATGCAGTTTGGGGATCATATTCGTATTGAGATGTTTGATGCGGAAGGCAATAGTATTTTTGGTGCAATTGATCAAACGGTTGTTAAATACGACGCTTAATGATTTTACCCCGTTCTTTGATAAAGTAAGTAGGTAATCACTTTACTTTATTATCAATGAGTAAACCTTATACGTTCTGTCATAGGGTTTGCTCATTTTTCATTTTATCTTAACTAGCAGATTTATTATGATAACGCTATATACCTATTTTCGCTCGTCTGCCGCTTACCGTGTACGTATTGCCTTACATTTAAAAAACTTACCTCATGATCATCAGGGTGTACATTTAGTCAATAATGGCGGTGAACAGCATCATCCTGATTATTTGGCTTTAAACCCACAAGGTTTTGTGCCAAGTTTAATGGATAATGGGCAATTATTTACCCAGTCTTTAGCCATTTGTGAATATTTAGACGAGACTTATCCTGATCCTGCTTTTCTACCTGATACCGCGATTGCACGCGCACGAGTGCGGAGTTTAGCGCAGTTAATTGCTTGTGATATTCATCCTGTAAACAATTTACGTATTTTAAAGTATTTAAAAAAGGAATTTGGTGCAGATCAAGCAGCTATTGATACTTGGTATCGTCACTGGATTGAGGAAGGTTTTAGTGCTTTAGAGTTGCGTTTAGCCAGTGAGCAAGAAACAGGGGGATTTTGTCATGGAGACACCCCCGGATTGGTCGATATTTGTTTAGTACCACAAGTGTACAATGCATTACGTTTTAAATGTGATATGAATGAATACCCCACTATCCAACGTATTCATGCTGCCTGTGAAAAACTACCCGCCTTTATCAGTGCCCATCCTGATCAGCAAGCGGATAATGATTTGTAGTCTGCTTTCTTATTCCTACATTATTTTATGTGGGAATAATTTTTTCATTAATATCAATATAATTAGTAGATTATATCATTGTTTTTCAAATGAAAAATTTTGCGCACTCTTCAATAATTGCTCAATAAATGCTTGATGGATAGGGTTTATAAATTGCCGTGTTGGATAGACAATAAAAACATAGGTTGATGTTTTAACAAAACGCTCTAGTATTGGAATTAATTCACCCGTATCAATTTTTCTCTTTACAAAATAAGTTGGTAAATAAGCAATACCTGCTCCTGCTGAGGCTAAAGATTGTAACATTTCATCATCATTTGCTTCAAAACGCCCTGCAACTTTGATAGAAAAATGCCGTTTACTTTCTCTAAATTGCCAACGATAGGGGGCTTGCGTCAGTGTATTGATTAGACAATTATGCTGAACTAGATCTTTAGGATGCTGGGGTTCTCCCGCCATAGCAAGATAGCTAGGGCTGGCAACAATGGATAAAGGAAAATGGGCTATTTTGCGTGCAATTAAACTGGAATCACTCAATGTACCAATCCGTATCGCCAAATCATACCCCTCTTCAACTAAATTCACTTCCCTATTTAAAAGCACTACATTAATTGAAACATTAGGGTAGCTTTTTAAATAAACAGGAATCACTGTATTGAGAAACTGTGCGCCTAATATGGGGGGAGCAGTAATCCGTATCTGTCCTGATAACTCTTTTTCTTGCTTATGACTGTGAGTGAGTTCATTAACATATTCACAAATTTGAGTCATCTTTTCTAAATATTGCCTGCCTTCTTCTGTTAGATGAATAGAGCGTGTTGTACGTTGTAATAAACGTACCCCTAAATATTTTTCAAGCTCACTGACTTGCCTACTCACCGCAGAAGGCACAAGATTTAATTGTGCTGCTGCTTGGCTAAAACTCATTACAGCACATACTGTACGAAAAACATGAATTGATTTAAGTAAGTCCATTATTCATTAAAACTGATAAAAGTTATCAAAATAGCATTATTTATCTTTAAAATAAACTAGTCTATTCTTTGTTACACCAGATAAATAAAAATCTAAACAAAGGATAATACAATGAAAATTTTACTTATTGGTGCAACAGGTTTAATTGGTAAACATGTATATACATTACTTAACCAAGAACATGAAGTGATTCCTGTTGGTCATCAAAGTGGGACATACCAAGTAGATATTGCAGATCCTTCTTCTATTCATGCTTTATTTGAAAAAGTAGGAAAAGTAGATGCTGTCATATCAACTGCTGGGCTGGCTGCTTTTGGAGCATTAGCTGATTTAACAGATGAGCAATTTCAATTAGGCTTAACTAATAAGCTAATGGGACAAATTAATTTATTACGTATTGGAGAAAAATTTATTTCATCAGGGGGGGTTATGCTCTTTACATCAGGTGTACTGGCAACCGATCCCATCCCCGGTTCTGCTGCCATAGCAACAGCCAACGGAGCATTAAATGCATTTGTCAAAGCGGCAGCTTTAGAGCTTGGTAATACATTACGTATTAATGCAGTTAGTCCTATTTTTGTTAAAGAAACAATGGAAATGATGGGAATGGACAGTACATCAGGTTTATCCGCAACAGATACAGCTAAAACTTATCAAGCTGCATTACAAGGAAGCATGTCAGGAGATGTGATTGATGTGCGTGATTATGTGTAATCTGTTCATTTATCAAATATTTTTCTGAAATTGATATTTATTTTGATGGGAGTAATCTATTGATATACAGCATCATATATTACTTTCCATTCTTTAATAAAAGGCGTGAGTTAAAGTATATTATTTTCTATTATTACAATAGTGCTTACTTAATATTCACAATGGTTTACCTATAAAAATCTAGATATACTATTGATTTAACTAAATAGCATCTATTAGAAAGTATTATATTGAACCATTCTATACTAAATCTTATCAAATCCTCAAAAGCATTACATCATCAAATAGGTGAAAAAATAACGGATATTATTGATTTTTCTAATGAAGATAAAATCCTAATTCCTGCCACATGTTTTGATATTGTGCGTGAATATCAAGCTGCAGTCATTATTTTAATTGAACAAAATTTATACCACTCTGCTTATGTTTTAACCCGCTCAACATTTGAAACTTTTATTAGAGGTGCATGGTTTAAAAACTGCGCTTATGCTGAGCAGATTGATAATTTTAAACAAGGTAATAACCCACCCCCTATACACACCCTTATTGCTAATTTAGAAGAAACTGCTTTATATGCAGATAAAATACTCTCTACTATACATACAAAGCACTGGGGAATGCTTTGTGGTTTTACACATGCTGGTTATGAACATATTGCCTCGAAACATAAAGAAGGTGAGATACAAGCAAATTATTCAGAGGAAGAGATTAACCATTTATTTTATCTTATTAATACACTTGCCCTATTTGCTAGTATAGAAATGGCTTCTTTAGCTAAACATAAACAACTTGAAAAAGAACTGTATTTAAAATTAAAAAATATAGTTGCTGCAAGTCGTCCAAAGATATGAACCATAAAACCTACACTAGAGCACACTTTACTTACTGACTCTATACCTGACATTCTATCTAGCCATGCAAATAATGATGCTATTGGTTGATGAATTAAATATTACACTTTATTGAATAATAATGATATATATGTTCCTAAATAACGGTGTTCTCTCACCTTATAAAAACCTACCTAATATCTTTATTCTTGTTGGTAGAGTTGATAGTGATCCTGAAGATTAGGAAGAACATTTCTTGAAATGTTAAAAAATCCAGATCTATGTGGTGGTATGAGTCATGTTATGGATGTATTTGAAGAATATGGGGAAAAATATCTTAGATTAATAACTAATGAAATTGATAAAAATGGAGCACCTATTGATAAAGTACGAACAGGTTATATTCTTGATGAATGTTTAGGTATTGATAATAAAGTTGTTGAGAGTTGATCGGCATTTACATAACGTGGAGGTTCCAGAAAACTTGATCCTAGTGAAGAATATATTGCTAATTGGTCAGATAAATGGAAAATTTCTTTAAATGTCTTTAGGAGTGGTAACGGTTGATAGATGATATAGATGAATATAATATAAGAACTTGGGTTGAAGCAGCTCTTACTCTGTATAAGCTATCAAGGTACACCTACCTGTTGGTATACCTCGACAGAAAAAATATAAACTAAAAAATTAATTTATGTGGGTAGTTCAGGGCCAAACATGAGGTTAGGTAAGAATAAGCTGACTTGTGGGATGTAGGTTACAATCATTAAGAAGGTTAATAAGATTAGTAACCACGGTAACACCGCCTTAATAACATCCATGATATCCATATCTGTAATCCCAACAATGACAAATAAATTCAAGCCCACAGGCGGGGTAATCATCCCTACCTCCATATTCACCACCATGATGATACCAAGGTGAATGGGGTCAATCCCTAATTTAACTGCAATAGGGAATAAAATCGGCGCGACAATCAGGAGTAACCCTGATGGCTCCATAAAACTCCCCCCAATTAATAATAGTACGTTAACCACAACAAGAAATAACCACGGTGGCATACCCATTTCAATAATAACTTGGGCAATCTCTTGTGGAATTTGCTCTGTGGTTAAAACGTGACCAAATAACATCGCATTACTAATAATGAACATTAACATGATGGTCACTTTACCTGAGTCGGTAAATACTTTAGGGACGTCTTTAAAACCTAGGTCACGGTAGACAAATAATGCAATTAGAAAGGCATATACAGCAGAGACGGCAGCGGCTTCTGTTGGGGTAAAGATTCCACCATAAATCCCCCCTAATACAATAACAATCAGGAATAAACCCCAGACTGCATCTTTAAAAGAATCGAAAATCTCAGCTGTGGAGGCTGGCTTCATACGGGGTAAATTACGTTTATGCGCAAGGAAATAAATCCCCCCCATCAACATTAAACCCGCTAAAAGCCCCGGTATCACCCCTGCCATAAATAAACGACCTACAGAAACCTCTGTAATCGCTGCATACACCACCATGACAATAGAAGGTGGGATTAAGATACCTAATGTGCCTGCACTGGCAACCACCCCTGATGCAAAGGCTTTATCGTAACCACTGGCAACCATGCCCGCAATCACAATAGAACCAATGGCAACAACGGTTGCAGGGGATGAACCTGAAACAGCTGCAAACAGCATACATGCTAAAACGGATGCAATGGCTAAACCACCACGTAGTGACCCAACACATGCAATCGCGAAACGAATAATTCGTTTGGCCACCCCACCTGTTGATAAGAACGTTGCAGCAAGAATAAAAAAGGGAATCGCCAATAAGGTGTAATGTTCCATCCCTTGAAACAATTTCAAAGATAAAGAAGCTAAGGAGTCATCTGAGAAAATTAGAATAGTTAATACACTGGTGAGCCCTAAAGAAACGGCAACAGGGACACCAATTAGCATTAATATAAACAGCAACCCAAATAGAAATAAGGTACTCACAATGGGTCTCCTTTACCGCTATTACCACTCTTATCATGAGCTTCATGCTCATGATGTTCTTTTAATGTTTCTTCTGCTTCATCCACTAGCATATGCACATCTTCACCTGTGAGAAGACGATATAGTAACTGGGAGAAACGGAAAAATAATAATGCTAAACCAATGGGTAAAATACTGTAAGGAATCCATTGCTGAATGGGGAGATCTTCAGCTTCAATTTCTAATTCATAAATTAAGGTGATGTATTCCCATGCACCATAAAAAAGTAAACCACAATAAAGTAAGCAACATAATACCGCGATAATCATGACATTATGACGGGTTTTAGGAGGCAGGAGTTTCACCGCCGCATCTACACCAATATGAGCACCCACTCGGACACCATAAGAGACACCAAATAAAACCATCCATGCAAAAAGATAGGTGGTTAATTCTAATGCCCATACTGCACCTGAGTCGAAGAAATAGCGTGCTACTACTTGGGTAAATGTAATTAAGGTCATTGCAGCTAACAGAAGGGCGATAACGCCCTCCTCCAGCCGATCAATAAAGCGTGTTAACATGATAGTTCAAGCTGAAAGAGGGTGAAAATTATTTGGTGTTTGAAGCAGCAGCCGCTTCAATAATATCTTTACCAATTTGCTTTTCAAACTTCTTCCAAACAGGTTGCATTGCTGCGCGCCATTGGGCTAACTCTTCTTTAGTTAACTGTAAAACTTCAGTTTTACCAGAATCAATGATTTTTTGACGACTATCCATAGCAAGTTTTAAAGCTTCTTCATTTACCACTTTAGTGACTTCAACAATAATAGCTTCTAACTCTGTACGAACATCATCAGGTAGTTTTTTCCAAAAACGTGTATTAGTCACTAATAAGTAATCAAGTACACCATGGTTACTTTCAGAGAAGTGGGTTTGTACTTCTTGGTATTTTTTAGAGTAACAGTTAGACCATGTATTTTCTTGTCCATCTACAACACCTGTTTGTAAAGCATTGTACACTTCAGAGAAAGCTAATTTTTGAGGGTTAGCACCAAGCTGTTCAAATTGTGCTTGTAGTACATGAGATTGTTGAATACGAAATTTTAAGCCTTTCGCATCAGCAGGTGTACGTAAAGCGGTATTTGCTGATAACTGCTTCATTCCATTGTGCCAGTAACCTAAACCTAAATAGCCTTTTTTGGTCATGGATTTAAGTAGTTCTTTTCCTGTTGGGCCGTTTTGGAAACGATCCACAGCATGGATGTCATCGAATAAGAAAGGAAGGTCAAAAACTTGTAATTTTTTGGTATATTTACCAAATTTAGCAAGAGAAGGGGCCGCCATTTGTACATCGCCTAATAATAAGGCTTCCATGACTTTATTATCATTGTAAAGTTGAGAGTTAGGGTAAACTTCAATAACCACTTTACCCTTTAAGCGTTCGGCAACTAATTTTTTAAATAAGTTAGCCCCAATCCCTTTTGGGGTTTTTTCTGCGACAACGTGAGAAAATTTAATTTTGATGGGAGCAGCCTGTACTGTACCTGCAGTTAAAGCAAGTCCTAAGCTGACGATACCAAGACCAACGCTAAGCATACGCATCGGAAGTTCTCCTTTTTTACACTGGTTTTTTTATTATAAGTTGATATTTATAGAGATAATGCATAGAAAAGCTATTTTTAAACCTAAGTTATTTTTAGGGAAGGCTTTGCTATAAAGTTATTAGGATAAATGAACAAACTTATTGTGGGTGAAAATAAATACAGGACTCTCATTCTACTGCGTTTATTTAAGTTAAATTTTGATATAAATCAAAAGTTTTTAGACAAGAAAAATAGACTTTATTTTTTCTTATTGTTTTTAAAAAATAGACTAAAAAAAGGTAATTTGCATTGTATTTCATATTTTAAAAATAAAAAACATTAATTTTTCATGAAATTAAACAATGTATTTTATATAAATATAAAAGAAAAAATAACTCATTATGCCTATGAATAGGTTTACTTAGTATCATATTTTAAACCGTAAAAAATAATTTACTTAATAAACTTCTATTTATTAGAATTATATATTTAACATCTTTTACAAAGTGGCAATTTTCATTAGATAAACCTTGTAAAATAACGTATTATAATATGTTATTTTTAATTACAGGGAAATTAAGAATGTATAATTTTAAAACCCCACCAGAGATTTTAAAAAAAATAGAAGAATGTAGAGAGAAAAAAGCTAAGCTCTGTTGATATTTCATCGAGTCATAATCATAATTGAAGTAAAATGTAGAAAGCTCATGAAGTTGATGTCTTTTTTATCAAACCGAGAAAAAACACGGCGATAATGCTTTAACTTTCCAAAAAAACACTCAACTAAATGACGCTCTTTATAGGCAAAAAAATCACATTTCCTAGGATTGATAGCATTTGAGCGAGGGGGGCAAAGCACTGTTATTCCTCTTTTTTCTAACCTTACTATCATCTGAAAAGATTC
>Ga0193950_1000019_pt1 | contig 78554 bp, 55 predicted proteins | sample BB_1_MG_FD_144485 | JGI IMG/M metagenome (GOLD analysis project Ga0193950, IMG submission 144485) | Microbial mat bacterial communities from the Broadkill River, Lewes, Delaware, United States - BB_1_MG | ecosystem: Environmental > Aquatic > Freshwater > River > Microbial mats | place: USA...
ACAGCTGGAAGATTTATTTTTAACAACCCCTACCATTATTCAGAAAAACCGTAACCCAATAAGAAAAAAGCGGCGAGCTCATTATCGTTTAAGTTTTGTTAAAAGAGTACTGAAGTATTGCTTTTAACCCTTAACTTAATGGCAGTGACGCAGGCGCGTGAGGAACGAGATAAGATTTTTTTATATCCAACTAATTTATTCAACAATTACGACTTGACAACAAATAACTTTTAGTTGAAAATTGACGTATAGTCAAATTTTGAATACAGGTCAAACATTACTATTTACTTCATGTTATGAAACAGTAAACAAGTAGAGCATTATTTTATGAACTCATTATTCACCTTTAAGCAATTAGGCTATTTTTGTTCTATTGCTGCATTCGTAAGTGTGTTAACAGGCTGCAATAGTTCAGGTTCTGTTGCTGAACCTGAAGTGATACGTCCTGTTCGTGCCCAACAAGTTAAGATAGAAGACTATCAACAAACTTACCGTTATACGGGGACTGTACAAGCACGCCACACCTCAGATTTAAGTTTTCGTGTAGCGGGAAAAATTACACAGCGTTATGTAAATGTAGGGGATAGTGTGAAAGCTGGGCAATTATTAGCCCGCATTGATCCAACAGATTACCAATTGAATGTACTCAGTAGTAAAGCCCAAGTCACTGCGGCAGAAGCTGACTATCAAAAATCCAGTACAGATTTAAAGCGTTATAAAAGTTTATTAAAAAAACAGGTGATCAGCCGTGATCAGTATGATCAGGTATTAACACGTTTTAACACCACAAAAGCACAACTAAAACAGAAGCGCGCTTTACTTAATGTCAATGCAAACCAAGCCACTTATACCGATTTATATACAGAAAAAGCTGGCGTGGTTACAGAAATTCCTGTGGAAGTGGGGCAAGTGGTGGCACAAGGGCAAAAAGTCGTGCGCATTGCTCAACCACAACAACAAGATATTGTCGTGAATATCCCCGAGAATCGCTTAGATAGTTTGTATATTGGTAAACAGGTGAGTATTGATTTTTGGGCACTCCCTAACTTGATTTTACAAGGCAAAGTACGGGAGATATCCCCTAAATCAGATCCCATCACCCGTTTGTATACAGTAAAAGTGACATTAACAAATACTGATCCCCGCGTGCATTTAGGGATGACAGCCAATATCAATACCATACATGATACAGTACAAAAAATTGTGTTATTGCCGCTATCAGCGATTTATGAAAAAGAGAATATGACATCAGTATGGGTGGTTGATTCAAATACTGAAAAAGTACACCTTATCCCTGTTAATTTAGGGCAGTTTATTGATAACTCTATCAGTGTAACCAGTGGACTCAGCACAGGACAGTGGGTGGTCACTGCTGGTACCCATAAATTACATGAAGGGCAAACTGTGCGCCTATTAAAGAACACCTAGGAGCTTTAAGCAAACTCCCAAGAGGACTGTGAAAACAGTCCTTTTTTCTTTTCTTTTCCTCAGTATAGTAATACTGAGGACTCTCTTTTTTCTCTCTCATGGGTAGCCTCAACATGGGTATTAATCTTTCTGCATGGGCGATCCGCCACCAAGCCCTGATCCGCTATTTTATTGTGGTATTAATGCTGGCGGGGGTCTTTTCTTATCAAAAACTAGGGCAATTAGAAAACCCTGAATTTACCATTAAAACCATGATTGTAAAAGCCATGTGGCAAGGGGCAAGTGCACGTGAAGTTGAGCAACAACTGACAGATAAATTAGAGAAGAAATTACAAGAAACCCCGTGGTTAGATCATATTCGCAGTTATTCCAAACCGGGGGAAAGTACACTTTTTATTCAGCTAAAAGATCATACCCCTCCTGATGCCGTGCCTGATGTTTGGTATCAGGTACGCAAAAAAGTAGCGGATATTAAGCATACCTTACCGCAAGGTGTTAATTCCGTTATATTTGATGATGAGTTTGGTGATACCTATGGCGCGGTGTATGCCTTCACTGCTGATGGCTTTAATTATGCTGAATTAAAAAATTATGTGGATGCAGTCCGCCAAGAATTATTACGTATTGATAATGTTAGTAAAGTAAACTTAATTGGCGTGCAAGATCAGCGAATTTATATTGAACTTTCTCATGTCAAACTTGCCTCATTAAATTTATCTCCTCAGCAATTAATTACCAGTTTATCTGAGCAAAATACGATCACACCAGCAGGTGTCATTCACACTGAAACGGATGATGTCTATTTACGTATCAGTGGTGATTTTGATTCGGTGGAAAATATTCGTAATATCAGTATTTCAATTAATGGCACCATCTTTCACCTTTCTGATATTGCCCATGTATACCGTGGTTATGTTGACCCTGCCAGCTTTAGTATGCGCTTTATGCAACAAGATGCCATTGGTTTAGCTGTTTCTATGCAAAAAGGTGGGGATGTATTGGTTTTAGGGGAACATCTTAGCCAATCAATGAAACGTATTAAACAAGATTTACCTTTAGGAATTGAAATCCACCAAGTGTCTGATCAACCTGAAGTGGTGAAAGCGTCCATTAAAGAGTTTCTTAAAGTACTGATGGAAGCGGTTGCCATTGTGCTAGTGGTCAGTTTTTTAAGTTTAGGCATGCGTACAGGGCTGGTTGTTGCCTTATCTATTCCCTTAGTACTTGCCATTACTTTTTGCTTTATGTTTTTACTTGATATTGATTTACAACGTATTTCTCTGGGTGCATTAATTATTGCCTTAGGTTTATTAGTGGATGATGCCATGATTGCAGTGGAAATGATGGCATCTAAATTAGAACAAGGGTGGGACAGAATGGCAGCGGCTACTTTTGCCTATACCTCCACTGCATTTCCAATGTTATCGGGTACGCTGATTACTGCTGCAGCATTTTTACCTGTGGGGATTGCTAAATCTGCTGCGGGAGAATATGTTTTTTCTCTATTTTCTGTGGTGATTATTGCTTTACTCGTTTCATGGGTGGTGGCGGTGGTGTTTATTCCTTATTTGGGGTATATCCTTTTACCTGAACATAAAAAAACGGAGACTGAAAAAGAAAATAATGAGGCAGAGCATGATATTTATCAGCGAGGTTTTTACCCCCTGTTTCGCCGTATGGTGACTTTCTGTATCCATTATCGTAAAACCATTATTAGTTTAACCGTGATTATTTTTGCTGTGTCTGTTTATAGCTTCCGTTTTGTAGAGCAGCAATTTTTCCCCTCATCTGCCCGTCCTGAATTACTGCTTGATTTACAATTGCCACAAGGTGCCTCTTACCAAGCCACTTTAAATGAAGTGAAAAAAATGGAAGGGTTTTTAAAACAAAATTCAGATGTTAAAAACTTTGTTGCTTATGTGGGGGGGGGCTCACCGCGCTTTTATTTGGCAATGGATATAAAACTACAAAACAAAAACTTTGCCCAGTTTGTTGTCATGAGCCAAGATAAAGTGGCACGAGAACGGATTATCACCGAGTTAAATACCCTATTATTAGAAGAATTTCCTGCAGTGCGTGGGCGTGTCAGCCGTTTGGAGAATGGCCCACCTGTTGGGTATCCTGTGAAGTTTCGTGTGACAGGTAAAGAGATTGATAAAGTACGAGAAATTTCTCATGATGTGGCAAAAATCATGCGTGAAAATCCCTTTACCCGTAATGTACATTTAGATTGGAATGAAAAAATCAAAACATTACGTCTCAATATCGACCAAAATAAAGCCCGTGCATTGGGTTTAAGCTCACAAGCGTTATCACAAACCTTACACAATACTTTATCAGGGGTCACCATTACCCAGTATCGTGAAGAAGATGAGCTGATTGCCGTTGTAGGGCGTATTACTGCTGAAGAACGGCAAAACCTCAGTACTTTAGAAGCGGTAAATATTCATATTGGAGAAGGGAAATATATCCCATTAGGACAAATTGCCCACAGTGAATTTGTCTTTGAAGAGGGGATTATTTGGCGACGTAACCGTTTCCCAACTATTACCGTTAACGCAGATATTGTCGATGGGATTCAAGCCCCTGATGTAACCTTACAAATTAATCCACAACTAGCTGCATTACGTGCTGCCTTACCTTTAGGCTATGAAATTCAAATTGGGGGCGCGTTTGAAGAGAGTAAAAAATCTGAAAAACCCATTGGTGATGTGATGCCATTGATGTTGCTGGTGATTGTTACCTTATTGATGTTACAGCTACAAAGTGTACAACGCACCATTATTGTTTTACTTACCGCACCATTAGGTTTAATTGGTCTGACTTTATTTTTACTCTTACTGGCACGTCCCTTTGGCTTTGTTGCCATGTTGGGAGCCATTTCATTGGCTGGCATGATTATGCGTAATTCTGTTATTTTAGTGGATCAGATTGAACAAGATATTGCTTCAGGTTTCTCCCCTTGGGAGGCAATTATTGAATCCACTGTACGCCGTGTACGCCCAATTGTACTTACTGCTGCGGCTGCTATTTTAGCCATGATACCCTTATCACAAAGTGTATTCTGGGGGCCCATGGCTATCGCTATTATGGGGGGCTTGCTTGTAGCCACTTTATTTACTTTATTTTTCTTACCTGCTTTGTATGCAGCATGGTTTCGTATCACCCCACCTCAACAATAAACCCATATTTATTTAAGCATTAAAAGATTATGTTTATTACCTTTCCCCATTACTTGTAGTAATGGGGGATTTATCCCCTAATAATTATTGTTTAATTCTTATTAAAAGTATTTTACTTCTATATAAAGTGCGCGTATATTTCACGTGGAAACATAGCCATGTTAACCATGATTTAGTGAGCTCACCTTTATGTCTTTCTCTATAAAAAAAATTTTTTTCTTTATTGTCTTAGCATTAGTCATGCTTTATACCTTTTTTCAAAATATATTACCCCTTCATACCAGTATTGAAGCTCATGAACCTAAAGTTGTTTTATATTCAGTCACCCATTGCCCTTACTGTAAAAAAATACGCCAGCTATTTAAAAAACACCGTATTTATTATCAAGAATATAATATTGAAACATCCCCTAAAGCAGCCCAAAGCTTTAATGCACTCAATGCACATGGTATCCCTTTAGTTATCATTGATAAAACAGTTATTGAAGGGTTTGATAAAGAAAAACTATTATTTTTATTACAAGAGTCAGGTTATGCCTTAAAAGAAACATAACACACACCATCCTCTCTCTTTATCCTTTCTATACTTAGCATTCTCAAAAAAAGAGAATGCCTTTTCTTTATGAATAGCTATTCTCAAGTTTTTTAAATTATTCTTTCATCATAAGATAGAATTTTTTCTGTCAATTCCTTTTATATATGTTTCTATTTTGTGCAGTGTGATAGTGAAACAGCTAAAATATTTTTAGATCACCTAAAAAATACCGAAAGCATGGCGCGCTATCGCTGAATTGTTAACCCTTTTCATTTTTGGGTCTGGTAAACTAGCAATAAAATCATAGCAACGTGTTTATATCTTGCGAGGAAGAATGATGACTGATTTACTGCAATTTGATATTTTTGAATTATCACTGACTTTAATGAATTTGGTGGTAATTTTAGTTATTTTAACTATTACACGTATTGTGGCAGGATTTGTTTTTGGCACATCGGCATTAAAAGAATTAACAGAAAAAGATAATCCTGCCTTTGGTATTGTGGTGGCGGGGATGTTAACAGGGATTGGGATCATGCTCACAGGCGTGAGTAGTGGAGATTTTGGTTGGAGTTATCTGCATGAATTAGGCTTAATTATCTCTCATGGTATTTTAGGGATTGGTTTAATGTGGGTTGCCTTTAAAGTCTTTGATCATTTTTCAATGCCACAGTTAGATAGTAAAGCTGAAATTTTAAACATGAATACCTCAGTGGCGGTAATTGTAGCAGGCAATATGATTGCCACAGGGATTATTATCCGTGCGGTTATGATGTGGTCAGAAGGGCACAGCTATAGCGGTATTTTGATCATTTTATTAGCCTACCTATTATCTCAAGTTATCTTAACCGTGGTCAGTCGTATCCGTGTTGCTTATTACGAACGCCAAACCAAAGGGGCAAAATTTGCAGATGCCATGCAAGCTAAAAATATGGCACTTGCCTTACGTTTTGCAGGTTTTCGTATTGGCGTTGCCTTAGCGATGACCACTGCATCAGGAATTGTTGTCTTTAATGGTCAAGCTTTAGTTGAACATATCAGTTTATGGTGGGGTGTTGCCTTAATCATGGTGATTGTATTCACTTTACTAACCAGCTTATTACAAAAAGCCATTTTTCCAGCCGTAGATATTGCGGAGGAAGTTCATGCCCAACAAAATATTGCTGTGGCTGCTTTACAAATTGCACTCTATTGTAGTGTAGGATTGGTATTAATTGGGCTAGTATAAATCACCGTCATACAGGATAAGGGGATTTTTATGTATTTACGTCTATTGATTTTAGGCTGTGTACTATATAGCGGTCAGCTGCTGGCTAAAATTGATCTGGTGACTTTACCCACACGTGATACGGTGGAAGTAACCATTTACAATCAAGCAGATTTAACCCTCGTACGTGAGCAACGTTTGCTTACCTTAAAAAAAGGCATTAATAATTTAGAATTTGGTTGGGCGAATACGTTGATTGATCCCACATCAGTAGAATTACGTGCCCCTCATCATCAAGAACATGTCAGTTTATTAGAAATTAGTTACCCCCCAAATGTCACAGGTAGTGCTATTTGGCGTATTGAATCAAAAGTAGACGGGGTGATTCCTGTTGAAATTAGTTTTTTTACTTCAGGTGTGGCGTGGGAAGCCTTTTACATGGCAACCTTATCAGCTGATGAACAGCAGATGCAGCTACAAAACTATGTGCGAGTCACCAATCGCAGTGGGGAAAATTATGATAATGCCAGTACACGGGTTGTGGTAGGGCGGATTGCCTTATTAGACAGTATTGCACACTTGGCGCGTCGTACGCCTCCTTATGGAATGCCTGCTAACCAAAAACATGAAATGTATGATATGGAAGAAATGAGCATGGAGGCTGATATTGCCATGCCTGCTATGGCATCAGTGATGCGCCGTGCAAAATCTAGCTTTGCCAGCAAGCCAAAACAAATCCAAAAAACGGCGGTCTCTGAGTATTTCCTCTATAGCATAGAAGGGACGGAAGATTTACCTGATCAATGGGCAAAACGTTTATTATCTTTTGATATCAAAAATATTCCTGTACGCACCCTTTACCGTTACGATACCCAACGCCATGGTGCACAATTACAACGCTTATTATATTTTAAAAATGATACTACACACCAGCTTGGTCATACGCCACTTCCTGATGGAAAAGTGATGGTGTACCGCGCCATGAATGAAAAGAATGACTTAAGTTATATTAATCAGGCACACACAAAATATATTCCGATTGAACAAGAAGCGGAGATTGATCTAGGCAGTGCCACACAAGTGAAGCTAAAACGTCATTTAATGAAATATGAAACAGATAACTATGTATTTCATCCTAAAGGGCAAATTCGCAGCTTTGATCAAATCGAAACATGGGAATTAAAGCTGGAAAATTATCGTGATATCAGTGTTGAAGTGGAAGTGGTACGCCATGTGAAAACTAATAAATGGATACAAAAAACCCTGACATCACAACCCAGCGCACGCTATGAAAAAGTAGATCATGATACCTTTAGTTATCACTTTACCCTTGCTCCACATAGCAAGAAAACCCTTCGTTACCAACTGCGTTTATTAGGCGATACCCCCCGCTAAGGAGTTATGATAATGAAATTACCTTCTTTATTACTTATCGCCCTATTGTGCTATCAGCAAAGCGTAGGGGCACGGGTTAAATTAGTCAGTTTGCCTGAGCGTGAAACCAGCCGTGTTCAGCTTGATAATGTACACGCTACTTTAGTGGAAGAAACGCGTTATCTCAATGTGCAGCAAGGGGTGAATAAAATTGATTTTTCTTGGAAAGGAGTCAATATTTTACCCGATTCCATTCGTTTGCATATTATCAACGCAGCAGATGAAGTCAGTGTACTCAATGTCAGCTATCCATTAAATGAAGATGCATTGATTTGGCAATTATCCAGTGCAGCAGGGCAAGCGATTGAGGTAAAAATCAGTTATTTATTACAAGGCATTGATCGCCTGATTGCCTATACTGCGGAAGTCAATCCAGCTGAGACACAGGTTGATCTCCATGCTGATATGATTTTGCGTAACTTTTCAGGGGAAAGCTTACAGGATACTGTATTTCAATTAACCGATACTGAAAAAATGCAACGCAGTATCGCACAAGGCGAAACAAAACGGATGCGCTTTTTAAACGCTTCCCAGCTACCAATTACAAAACGTTTTACCTTTGATGCGGCAACTTTACCGTGGGAACCTAAGTATACAAATGATAATGTCGCCATTCCTGTGCACTATATAGTTAAAAATACTAAAGAAACAGGTTTAGGCAACACGGCATTATGGCAAGGTAAGGCGCGTTTATTTAGCGAAGCTCCACCTAATGGTGCATTGTTTTTAAGTGAGAATAGAATCAAATTTACGCCTATTGGTGATACTTTTAAATTGGCAGTAGGCAATAGTCGTGATGTCGTGGTGACACAGCGTATTTTAAAGCAGGATAAAATCAATATTCGCCGTGATACACGTGGGCGTATTGTGTTGCATGATAAAGATGTCACCATGGAAGTAAAACTGGAAAACTTTAAATCAAGCCCTGCCTTATTACGCCTGAAAGAGCCGATGCCAAAAGAGTGGGAAATGCGCCAACACTCACAACCTTTTACCATAAAAGATGCGCAACATATTTATTTTGATCTAAACCTTGCGGCAAAAGATAAATTAACGGTTCGTTATCAATATCGTGAAAAGAACATTCGCCATTAATTTGCCAGTGAATAGAAAAAGGAAATAGCAGATGCACACGGTTGAATACGATGTCGTTGTCGTGGGGGCGGGGCTTGTCGGCACCACGCTTGCCTGCACATTATTACAAGCAGGTTTAAAAGTAGCAGTTATTGAAGCGCATGAACATAAAGCACAAAGTCATGATGAAATTGATTTGCGTGTTTTTGCTTTAACTCGTGCCACTGAAAATATTTTGCGTCACATCAAAGTGTGGGAAAATCTAGCCCAAGCTCGCCTTGGGGCATTTGAAGAAATGTTTGTCTGGGATGCAGGTGGCTCAGGGAATATTCATTTTACTTGTCAAGATATCGCCGAGCCAACATTAGGGTATATTGCTGAACACACCTTATTATTTAATGCCTTAATTACGCGTCTTAATGAACTTGACCCCAATGCTTTACATTGCCCTGCACGTTTAAAAGGCTTGCAAGAAAATAAAGCCCAACAGCATATTGCTGTACAACTCGATACAGGTGAAGTATTACACACACGTTTAGTGATTGGAGCAGAGGGTGCAAATTCACCTACGCGGCGTTTATCAGGCATTGGTTTAAATACCCATGAATATGCCCAACATGCCACCGTCGCCACCGTGACCACTGAAAAACCGCATCAATCTACAGCATGGCAACGCTTTTTACCTACTGGACCGTTAGCTTTTTTACCTTTAGCTGATCCACATAAATGTTCTATTGTGTGGAGTGCTGATATCCCCGCTGCGGAAACCTTAAAACAGTTAGATGATGAGGCATTTAAGCACACTTTAGCGGAATCCTTTGAGTATAAGCTGGGAGCAATCACAGAGATCAGCCGTCGAGAAGTATATCCACTGATACGTCGTCATGCACAACAGTATGTTTTGCCTCGTATTGCATTAGTAGGGGATGCTGCACATACCATTCATCCTTTAGCAGGACAAGGGGTTAATTTAGGTTTACTAGATGCGGCTTGTTTGGCTGAAGTGCTGATTAAAGAATATACAAAGCAACGAGATATTGGTGATATTACGGTATTACGTCGTTATGAGCGTTGGCGTAAAGGGGATAATTATGCGGTACAAATGAGTATGGATGGTTTTAAACAATTATTTGGTAACCGTTATACACCGTTGGTGTGGTTGCGTAATATAGGTTTAAATATGACCAATGCCTTACCACCAGTTAAAAATCACTTGATTCAACAAGCAATGGGCTTAACAGGTGATTTACCTAAAATTGCCCGTAGAGCTTATTAATTGAAGTTATACAGTAGAGTGAATAAACAACCACCAGCTTGAAGCCAGTGGTTGTTTAGTACTATTTAAATAATTCTAGTAAGCGTTTACCCAATGATTTTTTGTTGGATATACCTTGGTTATAGGTTTCATTGTGGTTTAACTGTGTATTGTTACCTGTTGCAGTATGCCCATGTGTTGAATGATTACCTGTCATAGCTGTTGTAACAGAACCATTAAAATTATTGATTTGTATTTTTTCAGCAGCAGGGAATTCTTTTTGATATTTTTGGGCTGATAGCTGGGGGTTGTGAATCCCATTAATTAATAATTGGGCATCATTATCTTGTACACATTCTCGACATTCGATAGGTCTAGATTTTTGTGCGTAATGTCTGAGTACATCATACTTTAGCAGGTATTGCGCGTGCTACAGATGTTTCAGAACGTTGGCTACAAAACTATGTTAATGATAAATTTAGTAATTTAAAGCAAGAAGTAGAAGTAACTAAAAAAAAGGGCAAATTAATAATCCAGTGTGATGAACTGTATTCATTTGTTAGAAGTAAAGCTTATAAATACTGGGTTTGGTTAGTTAGCCGTGGATGTCAAAACAAGAGAAGTTGTAGATTGCTATATTGGCTCAAGAGATAAAGAGGGTGCCCAAGGTTTATGGGACTCATTGCCTGCTGTGTATAGGCAATGTGCAGTTTTTTATACGGATTATTGGAAATCCTATTTGGAGATATTCCCCTACAAACGACATAAAACTGTTGGTAAAGAATAGGGGAAAACAAACTATATTGAAAAGCTAAATAATACATTTAGGCAGAGAGTTTCACGTTTAGTTAGAAAAACGCTTTCTTTCTCAAAAAAAGTTGAGAATCACATAGGAGCTATTTGGCTCTTTATACACCACTACAATGCTTTAATAAAAAAGAATTTAGCTATGTAACACTACTTATTCAGGACTACCGTATTTTTTACTTAAAAATAGGAAAAAGAAGACAAAACAGAGAAAAATAATTGTTTACTTGTCATGTATGTTTATATAAAAATACAGTGTAATCATATTACTATAAAATAGCACTGAGGTATTTATTTCATGCTAAAGGCAATACAGGTCAGTTATAGATATTCTCTTTATTGTTTTTGTACGCTCCTTATTATTGGTATTATTACTATAAGTTATCATCACTTTTTTTCTTCTTCCTCTCCCAATCACAAAGGAGGACACAGTGCAACAATACGTATTGAGCGGCTCCCTGAACAAGTACATATCATCACTAAACAATCTCCACAACAGCATAAAATTTATGCTATAAATAATTATCCCGCCCCTGTTAGTTTATCTATTCATTTACTCTCACAGGAAAATACAGTTTGTGATATACATCTACCCTACTTTACACTTTTACCCCCTTATAGTACTTCATTGGTATTGAACCTATCCCCAAAAGATACACGCTATGATTGGTATTATGATGATAGTTATCATGCTGTATTAGGAGATATGAATGCGGCACACCATCCACCTCATCCTTATCGTCCTCCTATTGATAAACAAGGGTATTATTTTATCTCTCAAGCTTTTAATGGAGAGTTTAGCCATAACCATGATGAATCACGTTATGCTGTCGATATTGTGATGCCAGTAGGGACACCTATTTATGCTGCACGAGCAGGACGTGTGGTTGAATTAAAAAATAATTTTTCTGAAGGCAATACAAATAAAGCGACTGATCCACAACATGCAAATTTAATTCGCTTATTACACCATGATGGCACAATTGCAGTGTATGCACATTTAGCCAAGCAATCAATTAAGGTATCATTAGGGCAATGGGTTGTAGAAGGACAGCTGATTGCTTTATCTGGTAATACCGGATTTTCTTCAGGTCCTCATTTACATTTTGCCATCCAAAAAAATGTAAATATGCGTTTAACTTCACTACCTTTTCGCTTTTATGATAAACAAGGGCGCGCTTTTACCCCTCGTGTACACCAGTTTATTTCACTGCAATAAAAATAAAATGAGATAGTAATATTATGGGATATTCACAGATACTGAGGCTATCACTATGGCTTCTGTGTGCTTTCTGCGTTGTTTTTGGGGCGCGATTATGGTTAGTGGCAGAGTTTGCCAGTCCTATGCCACTTTGGGATCAATGGGATGCGCAAGCCCCTGTTTTTACAGCTTGGATGAATGGAGATTTATCATGGCAAACCCTTTTTGCTGATCATAATCAGCATCGCCATGTATTTAATAGATTATTCACATTATTACTTTTTATTGTTAATGATGCCCAGTGGGATACTGTTTTAGAAATGAGTGTCAGTGCTGCCTTAGCTGGCTGTACAGTTGTTTTTCTTTTATTTATCTTAAAAGAATATTTTCAGGTACAACGCAACCTATTTTTATCTCTTATGGTAGTATTTTTATGGGCAGTGCCTTTTGCATGGGTTAATATTTTATGGGGCTTTCAAATTGCTTGGCAATGGATGCTGTTACTGACCTTGATTGCCTTTTGGGGAGCACTGCTACACCAATATACAAAATGGCAATGGTGGCTTGGTATAGTGTGCGGTTTTCTTGCTTTTTTTAATTATGTATCAGGTTTTTTTGCTTTATTAGTGATTGCGGTGATAGCTGGGTATCAATTTTTTTATCTACCTGAACAAGCAGAAAAAAAATCCTCTCTTATCACTGTTCTCACAGCTTTAATACTCATTGGTATCTGTATTGCTTTAATTGGAGCAGTCCCAGAATACTCACTACTTAAAGATAATCCAGCACGTAATATTAATGAATTTATTACTGCTTTTCTTAAAGCTCTTGCATTCCCTTGGGTGAGAAGACCCGCATTATCTTTATTACTATGGCTTCCTTTTTTAGTTTTTTTTATCGTAATAATACGCCAGAAAAAAACACTAAGCCCTAAGGTATGCCTTATTTTAGCATTAGGTTTTTGGAGTCTTTTACAAATTACTGCTCTAGCTTATGCCCGAGCAAATGCTATTAACTTTCCTTCTGCACGACATATGGATATTTTTTATTTTGGGCTGCTTGCTAATGCACTCTCTCTATTTTATCTATTGTTGTTTTGTTATAAAAAAGCACTTAAGAATAGTAAAAAAATAAAAGGATTTACTATTCTTTGGGGTATTTTAATCATGGTGGGAACTGTTTCATTAGTTGGAAATACCATTGTATTTATTACAAAAAAACCTGAGATAACACAAGTACAAACTGTTGATCTAAAGAAATATTTAGCCAGTAATGATCCCAGTGTCTTTAAAGAACCACCTTATATTCCTTTACCCAGTATTCAATATTTTACTCATATACTAAATAATAAGGCATTACTTAGCAGTTTACCCAGCTACTTAAAACCGCCTGTTGTCCCTAAAATAGGCCTATCTGGTTTTTATCCTAATGGCTTAGAAAATAAAATATTTATGAAAGATAAATTACTAACTTTAGGTTCTTATTCTACAAGCTTAAAACAAGCACAATTAGGTAAGTTACAATTACAAGGGCAACCGACTACACTGCCTTATTTACGTTTATCTGTCTTCAGTGATAATCCACAAGCTGATGGTTTACATGTTTCATTACGGCTACAAGGCGAAGAAACCCCCCCTCAAATAATAGAGCTATCAATGGGGCAAGCACATGTCTGGCAGGATATCACTTTACCAATGCCTGCATCCCCTTATGAGATTATTGTAGAAGATAACAGTGATAAACACTGGATTGCAGTGGGATTGCCTGATGCACTGGGGCGTGCTACGGTTTATAATCAAAAGCTACTCCCTTATGCTGCTTATATCTTTACTATAGGTATGATTGGGTTTTTACTGCTTACCTTATTATTTCGCTTTTCCAAGCATCCTTAATTTTTGAATAGAGTACTTTATTATGTGTGGGACATGTGGTTGTACGATTACAGAAGGTAATCAACATTTAGTCACAGGTGATGGGCAACATGCACACACCGAAAAAGGAGGCAAAGCGGTTGATATTTTACAAAATTTACTCTCTGCTAATGATCATCAAGCACAACATAATCGTGAGCATTTTGATAAACATGCGGTATTAGCCATCAATTTAATGTCTTCCCCAGGGACAGGAAAAACGGCTTTATTGGAAACTACTATTGAAGCCTTAAAAGAAGAGTTTTCCATTGCAGTCATTGAAGGTGATCTAGAAACTGAAAATGATGCTAATCGTATTCGTGCCCATGGTGTGCCAGCCGTTCAAATTGTCACAGGGACTGCTTGTCATTTAGATGCACATCTTGTACATAAAGCACTACATAGTTTAGATTTAGCTAAATTGGATATTGTTTTTATTGAAAATGTGGGGAATTTAGTGTGTCCCGCCAGCTTTGATCTAGGACATCACAGTAATATCACTTTACTTTCCACAACAGAAGGGGATGATAAACCTTTAAAATACCCAGTGATGTTTAGAGCTGCTGATGCAGTGCTGATCACTAAAACTGATTTATTAGCTGTATTAGATGATTTTTCATGTGAAAAGGTTAAAAGTAATATACAACAACTGGCAAATACAGCTCCTGTTTTACAATTATCGGCTACAAAAAACCAAAATATTGAGCCGTGGTTAACATGGATACGGGCTGAAATACAAGCTTATAAAAAAAGGTTGGCAGAGGGCACAACACAACAACCAAAGATACAAGCTGACTCTATACATACACACTCTTCACACAGTTAGTAAGTGTTAAGTATGTATTATTCTCACTTTGGTCTACACAGCCCCCCGTTTAAAATCACCCCTAATACTGAGCTTTTTTACACAGGGGCGCAAAGAGGTCTGATTTTAGATGCCTTAGTGTATGCCATTGTACAAGGAGAAGGGATTGTCAAAGTGGTGGGGGAAGTAGGCAGTGGCAAAACAATGTTATGTCGTATGCTAGAAACCCGCCTCCCTCCTCATGTGAATATTATTTATTTAGCACAACCTAATTTACCTGCAGATATGATTTTACATGCGATTGCATTAGAAATGGGGCTGGATATTGATACACACACACACCGTTTAGAGGTGATGCATTGCTTAAATAAAGCATTACTAGAGCAGCACCACAATAATAAGCAAGTTGTTGTATTTATTGAAGAGGCACAAGCAATGCCTTGTGAGACACTGGAAGAAATTCGCCTACTCAGTAACTTAGAAACCAGTCATCATAAATTATTACAAATGGTATTATTTGGACAACCTGAGCTTGATGAAACTTTAAAAAATCATACTATTCGCCAAGTAACAGAGCGTATTACCCATCATTTTTATTTACCCTGCTTTACCAGAGCAGATATTGCAGACTACCTACAGTTTCGTTTACATGCAGTGGGCTATCGTGGTGGGGCATTATTTAGCCCTATGGCAGTTTTGAAATTATCTCATTATTCAAATGGTTTAACGCGCCGTATTCATATTCTTGCTGATAAAGCACTCTTAGCTGCTTTTGCCGATAGTACCTTAAAAGTAAAAACTAAACATATTCAACGTGCTGCACAAGATAGTGTTTTTATTCCCATGCCCTCCCCCCCTATAAAACATACTATTTTAATATGGATAATGAGCTTGATAATAATCGGAGGTATGGCTTATTTTTTTTTATTTCATACTTCATTAGTAGCAATATTCCCCACTTTAATTGAAAAAGTTGCAGACACAAATAAACCAGTACCAGTAGTCAATATGCAATATGTGACAAATTTTCCTGTACTTAATACACGTCTACAGGCCACTCGACAGTGGTTAACAAATACCCCCAATGATAGTTTTACCCTACAAGTACTGGCTGCACCTTTAGATAAACAAGCTGATATTGAGAAATTATTAAACCATTCAGACGTACAAAAAATTATTAATAAGCTATACCTATTTAAACAAACAAAAGAGTGGGTACTTATTTATAGTCATTTTTCTCAACGAGAACATGCACAGCAAGCAATAACTGCATTGCCTTATATTTTAAAGAAAAATCAACCTTTCCTACAAACCATTGCCAACTTATACACACCTTAAATGCTACATACAGTTAATACATCCCCCTTTGAAAAAAATACACTACAACGTTGCTTACAATTTGTTGAAGCCGAAAGTGCTGTATTACTAATAGAAAACGCTGTCTATGCAGCAACTAGTCATACACCTTATACAGCTATGATAGTTTCGGCATTACAGCACCATCATATCTATGTATTATTACCTGATTTACTTAGCCGAGGGGTTGATGAAAATACAATTATTGAAGGGATTAATCCTATTGATTATGATGGCTTTGTAAGCTTAACAATTAAGCATACTCCTTTTAAAGCATGGGTTTAGCTCTTGTATTTACTCTGCTGTAGTCATGTTGCGCGCACTTGGTATTGAATTTTAGTTTGCCATACAATAATAGTGTGATGATGAATATATCAAAAATGTTGTATATAACCTTATTAAATCATGCTAGATTTTTATAGTATTGCTAGGCTAAAGAGTAGAGTTCAATATTACCTCCTCCTACTTTAAATATGAAAGGAATATCTATTATATTTGATATGGTGTGATTGAGAGTATGGTTGCGATATTTTAATTTTTTAACTCTACTGCATAACCTTAGTTACTAAAGAATAATAAAGGTGTATATTTTGCTATGTACTATGATGGTCAATTTTTTGTAAATATTAAGAATATCCCTTATATTTTAGTATATAGTGCCTTGCCAAATTAAGAGAATAAAATCATGTATATATGGAAAAAACATCATCACCATATGTCAAAAATAGTTTTTCTCTCTATATTTTTGCCTACATTAGGGGCACTGCTGTGTCTTGGTTTTTTTTGGGGAATTAATGCCTATTATCTATTTAAAAATGAAGAAAAAATAATTAATGAGTTTTACCTTGAGCAAGAAAAAATAAAATTAAAACAAGAAATTTCAACTATTTTTCAACATATTAGCTATGAATCCTCTCATCAAGAACAACAATTGAAATCAAATTTAAAAAAAGAAGTTTATTATGCCTATGAGGTTTTAGATAATCTTTATAATACTTATCATAAACAATACAGTGATGAGATGGTAAAAAATATTTTACTTACTACCTTGGAGAATTTACACTCAGCCCCTGATCATAAATATTATTTTGTATATGATATAAACCAAAACTTACCTCAAATAAAAGCTTCTTTTTCCCAAAAAGAAGGGCAGCATATTCCTGTTGATGATCTAGATACTGTACTAAAACTAAAAGAAGGTTTTTCCTACTACCAATGGTATAAACCTCACCATATTAGTAGCCAAAAATATGCAAAAATTAGTTTTTTAAAGCTTTTTTCTCCTTATAACTTTGTTATTGGTTTAGGCTATTACATAGATGATTTTGAAGAAAATTTAAAAAATTCATTACTGACTGAATTAATTAGAAATCATCATCATGAACATACTGATCATAAAAAGCTATTTGCCTTTATATCACCTAATGACTCCCCTATAGAAACCTCCCCTTTTATACTAAATATAGAAAAATTAGAAGGGGAGTATATTACAAAAAAAATTAACGCTTCATTAGAAGGAAAAGAAAAGGGGATTGTTTTTTATCAATGGTATGAAGGGGGGAAAAAAATTGACAAAATGGCTTATTTGCATTTAATAAGTGAATGGGGAACATGGATTGGTATGACAGTTTCATTAGTTGATATTTATGTTCAAATAGAGGCTACAAAAAAAAAATTAACCACTAATTTTTTTTACCAACTTATTGTAATTATAAGTTTAATTTTTGTCATTAGTCTCCTCATATTTTTTTTAGCAAAACGCCTAAAAAAGGAAATCAATACAAGTTTTACTAACTTTTCCTTATTTTTTCGTCAAGCCGCACTAGACACTGCGCTTGTAGAGAAAATACAACCCCAATTTTCTGAATTTAAGCAATTAGCTTTATTGGCTAATCATATTATTTTAAAACATAAGCTTGCTTTAAATAAGTTACAAAAAAGTGAGCAACGTTTTGATTTAGCCATGAATGCAATTTCTGATGGTTTGTGGGATTGGAATATTGTAGAAAATCATATTTATGTCAGTCCTCGTTATATGAGTATATTGGGCTATGAAGAAGGGGAATTTTCAGGGGAGGTAGAACGTTGGTTTGCCTTAATTCATGAAGATGATAGAAATAATGCATTGCGACAACTAAAAAAACAGTTAGATAATAAAACGGATACCCATGAACATGAATTTCGTATTCGCACTAAGCAAGGTGGTTATCGTTGGATTTTGTCACGAGGACATGTGGTTGAGCGCGACAGTTCTGGGCATCCCAATCGTATTATAGGAACACATGTTGATATCACAGAGCGAAAAATTACAGAAAATGAGCTGACTTATCAGCGCCACTTTTTACGGCATATTATTGATTTAATACCCAATGCTATTTTTGTAAAAAACAAACAAGGACATTATATTCTTGCTAATAAAAAAATGGCGGAATTATTAAATACAAACCCTGAGGAGATGATTGGAAAATCTGATCAGGATTTTTTACACTCAACAGAAGCAAAAATACTGGCTCATCATGATCATGATGCCTTTGAATATACTGATATCCCTTTAGTTGTTGAAGAACATATTACCCATGCTTTAACAGGCAAAAAGCATTATATTCAAACAATAAAACGCACTTTACATGAAAAAGAAGATATTTATTTATTATGTGTAGCACTAGATATCACCGCATGGAAACATTCAGAAATAGAGCTACAGCAAGCAAAAGAACAAGCAGAGCTAGCAAATAAATCAAAAAGTGAATTTTTAGCTAATGTGAGTCATGAAATACGTACGCCTATGAATGCTATTTTAGGCTTTGCAGATATTTTAAAACAAGAGATACATGAACCTCAATGCCAAGAGTACTTAGCCGCAATTAATAGCAGTGCAAAAGCATTGCTGGTATTAATTAATGATATTTTAGATTTATCTAAAGTTGAGGCAGGAAAATTAACACTAGAATACAGTGCAATTAATATTTTACATATTTTAAAAGATATTCATACTGTATTTATTTCAAAAATAGAGGAGAAAAAACTAGATTATTCATTGGAGTGTCCAAAGGATTTCCCTCCTTCTTTATTGCTTGATGAAAACCGTTTGCGTCAAATTTTACTTAATATTATTGGGAATGCGATAAAGTTTACAGCCAGTGGGTATGTAAAAGTCACCTGTCATTTTTTTAATGAAGAAAATGGAAAAGTAAGCATCACTATCACAGTAGAAGATACAGGAATTGGTATCGATCTTTCTCAACATGAGGATATATTTTCCTCCTTTACCCAACAAAGGGGACAAAGCTATAGTAAATATGGGGGAACAGGTTTAGGTTTAACTATCAGTAAACATTTAGCAACTATGATGGGAGGAGATATTACTGTAGAAAGTGAGTATGGAGAAGGTAGTATTTTTACTGTTACACTCCCATATATTGAAGTCGCCTCATTGGTTATGGAAGAGGAGGCAGAACATGCTATTACAATTGACAGTGTAGTATTTGATATTTCAACTATATTAATTGTCGATGATATTGAGCTCAACCGTACATTATTAAAAGCTTATTTTACACAAGCAAATTTAAATTTTTTAGATGCTGAAAATGGTGAGCAGGGGATTTATTATGCAACAAAACATAAACCTGACATTATTCTAATGGACATAAAAATGCCCATAATGAATGGTGATAAAGCCATTGAGTTAATTAAAAAGAATAAAGAAACACAGCATATTCCTATCGTTGTGATTACTGCATCAGTGATGAAGCATAATACTGAAAAAATAAAAGCAGAATGTGATATTTTTTTACAAAAACCAATTAGTAAGCAGGAGTTATTTAGCGCATTAATGAAACTTTTGCCTTACCATCTTCAAGAAGCGCATATTCATACAGATATTTTGCCTGAAACAGTTCCCTCTCAGCCTATAGTAACAGCACTTACTGCTGAAGAACTCACCACCTTATGTGAACAACTTGATACACATTATTACCCACTATGGCATGAACTTAATGGGGTTCAAACAATTAATGATTTAGAGACATTTGGAGAAGATATCCATCAATTAGGAAAACAATTTAATTGTGAACAGCTCATACAGTGGGGGGAAAAATTATTTAAGCAGGCAAATCATTTTGATATGGATGGCTTAACCCAAACAATGGACAAGTTCCCAACACTTTATCATGATTTAAAGAAATTACAGAAAAGCTAATTTAAAGCTTTCGTTGGCAGTGCATAAGAAGGGCTTGCCCATTTGGGAATATCTTGTACAGCAGCTTTATTACTTAATTTAAATAAATACTGTATATCTTGCTGTGCAATGTCTAGCTCATAACGTTTATGGCAATGTGGGCAGTAATGGGTATTTTTACACCATGTTTCTAAAAAAATTGTATTAATTATAATGGTAATATGAAATTCTTGCTGACAAGACCAACAGGCTAATTTTAATGTATGTGCCATATTTAACCCCTATTTTTTTCTATTATAAGTAAATTGAATACATCACTGTTAATCATATACCCTATATTATATATAATATTACGCTTTTTCTTTTTATCATAAATATAGTTTGCATATCAACCTTAAAAAATCTTACTTCACAATCATATTATAGCAATACAGTGATGATTTTATTCCTTTCCATTTATATGAAATAAAACTATATTTCAATTCTTATCACTATATATAGTGCAAGCTATTATAATAAATAGCTCAGCCATCAATGAGGCTCACTCATGCGTCAACTCCTTTTTTTTCTATTATTATACGGGCATATATCAGTATCAACTGCCGTTGATTTGCCTGATATTGGCAGTTCAGCTGATACACTCATTACACGAGCACAACAACGCCAATACGGTGATATGCTGTATAAATCATTGCATAAATATAATTTAATCACTGAAGATATTGCAGCAGATACCTATATTCAAAGTTTAGGTAATCGTTTGGCTTCTTTTGCAAAAGCGGCTGATCAACCTTTTCATTTTTTCTTAATCAATGATAAAAGTATCAATGCCTTTGCAACATTTGGAGGCTATATAGGTGTGCATATTGGCTTAGTGTTGAGTTCACGCTCAGAGGGAGAGCTTGCTGCGGTATTAGCGCATGAAATTAGTCATATTACACAACAGCATTTAAGTCGTTCATTAGAGAAACGCAAAAGAAATACCATTCCACTTATGATTGCATCTGCTGTCGCATTGGCAGCAGGTGCCGCATCAGGAGATGGTGATGTAATTGAAGCAGCGGCTGCCGTGGCCTCCTATGGTAGCTATATGCTAGAACTAAAATTTACTCGTGATCATGAAAAAGAGGCTGATCGCTTAGGAATGCAGGTTTTATCTGATGCAGGCTTTAATCCTTATGATATGCCTGCATTTTTTGATGTGTTATATAAAAAAAGCCGTTATTATACAAAGTACCCTGAATTTTTAAGCTCTCACCCAATTTCATTAAACCGTTTATCTGAAGCCACTAATCTAGCTAATAAATTACCTAAATTTAATAGCTTAAAAGAAGGTACACCACTGTATCATCTTATTCGTGCACGTTTATTAGTTGCCTCAACTGACAAGCTATCACCTTTAATCCAACAACTTGATACGATGTTAATTGATAAGCGTTATCGCAGTGAAAAAGCAGTACATTATGCATTGGCGCTTGCACAGTTAAAATTACACCGCCCAGAACAGGCAAAACCTCATATTGATTGGTTAGATAAATATGATGAAAAGCGAGTGCTATACCATGATTTACATGCACAATATCAAATAGAAAAAGGTAATGATCAACAAGCAGCCACTCTCTATAAAACGGCCTTATTACTGTATCCAAAAGATAATTTTCTAGGCTTACAGTATGCAAAACACCTTATTAGTTTACAACAAGGGCAAGCTGCTTTTCAGCTTTTATCAAGCTTAAATAATACCTATTATCCTATTTATTATTTGTATTTATCACAAGCTTACCAGTTACTAGGTAAAAAAATACAGGCTCATATTAATTTAGCAGAATACCATGCATTGCGTGGAGAATTAAAAGCAGCCATTGCACAACTGACCTTAATTCGTCGTCAAAAGAATGTTGATTACTACTTGCTAACAAAAGTAAATGCACGTTTAAAAGAGCTAAATAAAGCCTATAATGAAATTAAAGCATTAGATAATTCCTAATATTCATTTTTTATCAAAAATTAAAACAGAATAAGGTGTTTATAAGTGAACATGCTATGCTATGGCACTATCTATTCACCTTTATAGAGAGTACTTAATGGAAAACCTGTTTGAAGCAGCACATCGATGTCTAATGAGCTGTGATATCGAAGAGAAATTACGTTTAACAGAAGAAACTGTTGCTGCATGGCGAACAAACAGTTTAAGCATGACAGATGATACCGCTACTCAGCGTATTGAAGAAGCAGGTATTCCGACTACATTGCGTTTAGTGCCGCCGCGTGAATTGCCCCGTCGCCGCTTAGGTGCAACAGGGGGAAAAGTGGCTCTATTACATGCTATTTCTCATATTGAATTTAATGCCATTAATTTAGCATGGGATGCTGTATATCGCTTTCGTAATCTCCCCACCTCTTATTATAGTGATTGGATAAAGGTTGCCCATGAAGAGGCCTATCACTTTCGCTTGTTACATGAGCAATTGAATAAAGAAGGGGTACAATATGGTGATATGGTGGCACATAATGGTTTATGGGAAATGGCAGTTAAAACCGATCATGATGTGATGGTACGTATGGCATTAGTTCCCCGTGTATTAGAAGCTCGAGGCTTAGATGCAACACCTGCAATCATGCGAAAACTTAAGCAACATAACTCTCCTGAGTTGATTGATATATTAACGATTATTTTACGTGATGAAGTGGGTCATGTTGCTATTGGTACCCATTGGTTTCATCATTTTTGTCAGCAACGAGGCTGTGAGCCTGATAGTACATTTAAAATGCTTTTAAAACAGTATTATTCAGGTCAGTTACGTCCTCCTTTTAATACTGAAGCACGTTTAGCGGCTGGGTTCACCTCTGCTGAAATTGAAAGCTTAGAAAACTTATAAAAATAATCATATTTTATGAAATTATTGCTCGATAATCAGAACGCTTCTATAATAGTTAGGCTTTAGTAAATAGCGATTAATTAGTGAATTATAATTTACTATTCTCAATAGAAATTTTACTTTTTAATATACTACTTAATTTATGCTTTATATTTCCTAATAAATACGATGCATTTTCATATTTTGATGTCTTACTTTCTTGGTTACATCCTTTTTTATTATTTGTAGAACTATGTCATATATTTTAGATGCATTAAAAAAAGCAGAGCATGAACGCACTCAGCAACATAGTCTCAATACAAGTACGTTATTTAGCTCTAAATCAGCACATAGCAATACAGTTGTTTCACATAAAATATTAGTTTATATAAGTATTGCTATGATGAATATTTTGCTAATAGTAGGTTTATTCTTATTTTATAAGCAATCTAATGATACAGAGATACCTGTAAATTTGCATAAAACTAATACAGTGAAGATAACTGAAGAAAAACCAATGCCCTTGGTCAGTACAGGAAAAAATAATACACCACCTACTCCTGCTATAGAGGAAATTCAACAAACAACAGAAAATAAAAGAGAGATAAATAATAATAAAGCAGCCATTTCTAGTGGGACTGCAAGCTTAAAACAACATGCCCAATTAGAGCCAGCATCCTCTGTTTCATTGCCTGTTTCCTCTACAATAAAAAATAATAAGCTATATTTTTTAAATGAACTACCTAGCAATATACAAAATACATTGCCAAAATTGGAGATAAATGTACATGTTTATTCTGCAGTCCCTAAACAACGGTTTGTACTACTCAATGGTAAACAATATACAGAAGGTACACCGATAGCAAAAGATTTGAGAGTTAAAGAGATTCAGCCTGATACTGTTATTTTTCAGTATAAATCTTATAAATTTAAATTATTGCGCCCTTAATATGATAAAAAGAAAGAGTTTTTCATGCATAGCTTATTAAAACGTCAATTACGTATTGCAGGGTTCGATACGGATACATTACCTACAGATCTTGCTTCATGGCAAACTTTTTTATCCCGTATTGATAACTCTTATCTGAATGCAGAGCGTAATCGTGAATTAATTGAGCCACAACAACTAATGGAAGGAGGGTTATCAGCACATACTATTTTTCAAACTATTCAAGATGGCTTATGTTTATTTGATAAACAAGGGCAACTTGTTTTTATCAATATTGTTGGGCAACATTATTTACCACAAGCTAAACTACGTATTACCAGTTTAACAACATTATTAGATAATTTTCAATTACATAGTCGAGATGATAGTGTTAAAGTATTAGAGCATTCAGATATTGTTGATATTATTTCATCAGGGGCGGCTATTCGTGATAGCAATGCATGGCTAAAACAATCTGATGAAAATAAAATTCCTCTTACTGCAGAATTCTCATCAATAAAAGATATTAAAGATCAAACTGTTATTGGTTATATATTACACTTTAGTGATATTACCGAATTAAAAAATGTTGAAAATGCACTTATTGCAGCAAAAAACACTGCAGAACAAGCCAGCCAAACAAAATCACAATTTTTATCTAGCATGAGTCATGAGCTTCGCACCCCCATGAATGCTATATTAGGTTATGGAGAATTACTAAAAGAAGATTTAGCCATCCCTATTACAGAAATGGAAGCAGATTACGTTGATGATATGCAACAATATGTGACCAATATTTTACAAGCAGGCTGGCATTTACTAGAGTTAATTAATAAAGTACTTGATTTAACCCGTATTGAAGCAGGAAAATTAGAGGTCACTATTGCAAGTGTTGATATTATTGATTTATTAAAAGATTGCTTAAATTTAATTAAACCGCTTGCTGAAAAACGTAATATTACTATTTATAATACAACAGAAGCCTTATCTCCCACTTATGTTTTAGTTGATAAAGCACGCTTAAAACAAGTCATTATTAACTTATTATCTAATGCAATTAAATATAATAGTGAAGCAGGAAGTATTCATATTGTTTTAGATCGCTTAAAAACTCACCATATGCGCTTAAATATTACTGATACAGGGAAAGGCTTAACAGTTGAGCAACAAAGCCAAATTTTTGAGCCTTTTACACGTTTAGAAAATGTCAATTTAATTGAAGGCACAGGGATTGGTTTAACCATTACAAAACGTTTATTAGAAATGATGGATGGTAGTATTGGGGTTGAAAGTGAAGTGAATAAAGGCAGTACTTTTTGGATTAATATTCCAACAGGGAAAATAGAACATCCTGCTAATGAAGAAGGTGATAATCTCAATACACTAGCAAAAGATAAAAAGTATACTTTGCTCTATATAGAAGATAGTCGTACAAATGTCAGTTTAGTGGCAGAAATATTAAAATCACGCCCTGATATTGCTTTAATGTCAGCACACACAGGGGAAATGGGCTTAGAGGTTGCTCACCTTCATAAACCTGATCTTATTTTGTTAGATATTAATTTACCGGGGATTGATGGGTTTGAAGTATTTGAAGCATTAAAACAAGATGACACAACAAATAAAATCCCTGTCTTGGCCTTAAGTGCGAATGATTCAGTGATTAATTTAGACCGAGGTAAAGAAGTTGGGTTTTTAGAGTATATTGTTAAACCACTAGATATTAGAGGTTTTCTACACGCTATTGATACTGCATTTGAATTAAGAGAGCAGCTTAGAAAAAATGAATAAAAAATAGCTTTAACCCACTTCACCTTGTGAATTCTGTGATAATAAATTGATAGTGAGCAGTAAAGTAACCTAAGGAGATGATTATGCATAGCCTAGCAACAGAATGTTGTCATGTATGTGATAGCAGTATAAAACCTTTAAGTGTCGCTGAAGCTCGCCATTTTCTTGTACAGCTTAATGGCTGGATATTACAGGAGGAGGCTAAAGATATTCAACAAACATTCACCTTCAAAAATTACTACCATACCATGGCATTTGTGAATGCCGTCGCATGGATAGCTCATCAAACCAATCACCACCCTGATATGGAAGTCAGTTATAAAAACTGTGTTGTACGCTACACCACACACGCTATTGGTGGCTTATCGAAAAATGATTTTATCTGCGCAGCAAAAGTAGATGCTTTATTTGCTACACAACAACAAAATAGCTCTACTGACCCAGTTGGTGAAATGAATATGTAATCGCTGTGTTGATAATAACTATCAAGAATATATAAAAAAAGGGGCTAAGCAGCCCCCTTTTTTATTTCTACATTAGTATGTTAAATCAGTAATTAAAACTGTTCATCATCCATTTCTAAAATAGCTTCTGCCCCTTGTTGCATGGCTAAAGATAAGCCTACACATTGGGTCAGCATGTAATCAGCAAAGCAACGGGCTGTGAGCACTTTTGCTTGATAAAAAGCAGTATTGCCTTCATTGTTATCAATTTTCTTTTGGGCAACAATTGCAGCACGCGCCATTTGCCAACCACCCACTACATTTCCAAATAAACGTAAGAAAGCAACAGAGCCAGCTGCCGCCTCTTTAGGAGCATTATTACTAAAGCGGTCAAGGATAAATTCAACTGCCACATCTAAAGCAATTAAGGCATTTTTTAAATTATCAGAAATCACAGTTCCATGATGACTATTAATTGTGCTGACTTCTGCGGCAACACCGCGTATTTCAAGGCTTAGTTTTTTGATGGTTGCGCCGCCTTCCATCGCAATTTTACGCCCGATTAAATCAGCGGCTTGAATCCCTGTTGTGCCTTCATAAATCGTAGTAATACGGGCATCACGCATATATTGAGCTGCACCTGTTTCTTCAATGAACCCCATACCACCATGTATTTGTACACCTTGGTAAGCCACTTCATTTCCAATCTCAGTTGCCCAACCTTTAGCAATTGGAGTCAATAATTCAACTAAGGTCTGCATTTGCTTGGCTGTTTCTGCATCAGGGCTATTTTTAGCGTGATCAGTTAAACCTGCGGTGTAATAGGCTACGGCACGTGCTGCTTCAACATTGGCTTTCATCCATAACAGCATACGACGTACATCAGGGTGTTTGATAATCGCTACTTTTCCTAAAGAGCGATCCACCATATCACCGCCTTGAATACGCTCTTTTGCGTAAGTTAAAGCTTTTTGGTAGGCACGTTCCCCAATCGCTACCCCTTCTAAACCTACCGCTAAACGTGCGTGATTCATCATCACAAACATGTATTTTAAGCCTTGGTTTTCTTCCCCAACAAGGTAACCGACTGCCCCTCCATTATCACCAAAAGACATCACAGCGGTTGGGCTAGCATTAATCCCCATTTTATGTTCAATAGACACACAATAGGCATCATTTCGATCACCTAAGCTACCGTCATCATTCACCATGAATTTAGGCACAACAAATAAAGAGATACCTTTTACCCCAGCAGGCGCATCAGGAAGGCGTGCTAACACAAGATGAATGATATTATCAGTCATATCATGCTCACCCCATGTAATGAAAATCTTTTGCCCTGTGATCAGGTAATGATCACCATTAGGTACCGCTTTAGTACTGACTGCGGCTAAATCAGACCCTGCCCCCGGTTCTGTCAAGTTCATGGTACCTGTCCATTCCCCTGAAACCATTTTAGGTAAATAGGTGTTTTTTATTTCATCATTCGCATTGTGCTCAATCGCTTCAATTGCCCCTTGAGTTAACATAGGGCATAAGCTGAATGCCATATTGGCAGATTTCCACATTTCAGCTACAGCAGTTGAAATCAAGGCAGGTAAGCCCTGTCCTTCAAATTCAGGGTTACATGCTAAGCCTGCCCAACCTGATTCTACAAACTGTCCATAAGCTTCTTTAAACCCTGCGGCAGTGGTGACGGTGTTATCTTTAAATGTATTGCCTTCTATATCACCAGAGTGATTAATTGGTGCAAGGACTTCATTGGCTAATTTACCCGCTTCATCTAAAATCGATTCCACCAGATCAGGGCTTGCATCTTCACAATTAGGCAATGCGGCAATACTTTCTAAGCCTGCTAATTCGTTAATGACAAACTGCATATCTTCAAGGGGGGCAAAATAATCTGACATGTAAATCTCCTTACACATTGCTGTCATGCATGACATCTGTGATTCTGGTGGTACTTATTATAATGAGAGTGACTTGTGTATGTATATGAGTGAAGGGGGGTATATTTATATAATTGATCTGGATGAGTATATTGTATACTCACCCATTTTGTCACGAATTGAACTAACCGAGTTCGTTAGTTAACTCTGGTAATACGTCAAATAAATCAGCAACTAAACCATAGTCAGCCACTTGGAAAATAGGGGCTTCTTCGTCTTTATTAATGGCAACAATGACTTTACTGTCTTTCATTCCTGCTAAATGTTGAATAGCACCAGAGATACCAACTGCAATATACAGCTCAGGCGCAACAATTTTACCTGTTTGCCCCACTTGGTAATCATTGGGGACAAAGCCTGCATCTACTGCAGCACGGGAAGCACCAATGGCGGCATTAAGTTTATCAGCAACCCCTTCCAATAATTGGAAGTTCTCACCATTCCCCATTCCACGTCCACCTGAGATAATAACGCGTGCAGCGGATAACTCAGGGCGATCTGAAACCGTTAATTCTTGTTTTACAAAGCTAGAAATCCCTGCATCTGCACCCGCATCAGGTGTTTCAATGGCTGCACTACCACCTTCTGCAGCCACAGCATCAAAGGCTGTCCCTCGTACAGTAATCACTTTAACATTATCTTGTGATTTAACAGTTGCTAAAGCATTACCTGCATACACTGGACGTACAAAAGTCTCAGCATCTACCACAGCAGTAATATCAGAAATTTGGGCAACATCTAATAAAGCCGCAACGCGTGGCATTACATTTTTGCCTGAGGTGGAAGCTGGGGAAATAAGATGTGTCATGCCTTCTGCAAGGCTGACAATTAACGGGGCAAGGTTTTCAGCTAAATCATGGGCATAATGGGCTGCATCAACGTGAATCACACGTGTCACACCTGCCACACTGGCAGCAGCAGTTGCCACAGCTGCACAATCTTGACCTGCAACTAATACCGCAATATCACCACCGATTTCAGTGGCTGCTTGTACAGCGTTTAAGGTGCCGCCTTTTAATTCTTTATTATCGTGTTCTGCAATAACTAAAACGCTCATGCTTAGATCACCTTCGCTTCGTTCTTTAATTTATCAACTAATTCTTGTACAGATTCCACTTTAACACCACCTTGGCGAACAGGTGGTTCTTCCACTTTCAGGGTCACTAAGCGTGGTGCAACGTCTACGCCTAATTCATCAGGCGTTTTAACTGCTAAAGGTTTTTTCTTCGCCTTCATGATATTAGGCAGTTTGACATAACGCGGTTCGTTTAAGCGTAAGTCAGTGGTCAAAATAATAGGCAGTTGTAAAGAAAGCGTCTCTAAACCACCATCTACTTCACGAGTAACTTCTGCTTTACCCTCTACAATATTCATCTCAGAGGCAAAAGTACCTTGTGCCCAATTTAATAAAGCCGCTAGCATTTGCCCTGTTTGGTTGGCATCATCATCAATGGCTTGCTTACCTAAAATAACCATATCAGGTTTTTCTTCATCAACCACTGCTTTTAATAATTTAGCAACAGCTAGAGGTTGTAATTCAGCGTCTGTTTCCACAAGAATGGCGCGATCACCGCCCATTGCTAATCCTGTACGTAATGTGTCTTGGCATTGTTTTACGCCCATTGACACTAATACAACTTCATCCGCTACTTTAGCTTCTTTTAAACGTACCGCTTCTTCTACAGCAATTTCGTCAAAGGGGTTCATTGACATTTTAACGTTAGCAGTTTCTACACCTGACCCATCCGCTTTTACACGAACCTTTACGTTATAGTCAATTACGCGCTTAACAGCGACTAATACTTTCATTCCTATCTTCCTATGAAGTTGAACTCAAAACGTGCGAGCGTGCCAATCTCAACTAAAAATACATGCATGAAATAATACAGTGTTTGTACTGTATACAACATGAAATCATTTCCCTTACCTAATTAAATAATAGGGGGTAATGATAAATAAACTGGGGCTATCCCCTGCGCTTTATACCCAAGCCGATAATATAAGCATCGTAAACAGGTCTTTTGAATTATACGGTTGCATTAAAGCTTGTCAAGGGTGTTAAATTTTTTTAACTATGGTATGTTATTAATATAACTATATTTTTTATATTTTGGCTTGTTTTTCTGCCAAATGGTTATACAAAATCCTGCTTGACGTTTACGTAAAGTGTAACCTAAGATGACAAGAAGTCATAGTCCTGTTATCTTATTTTGTTATAATTTCATCAATATGTACAAACGTATTAAGTAAATTGATAATAAAATCAATAAATTAATTTTATCCATACAATAGGGAATAACAATAATGAGTGATTTACACGGATATTACATCGAAGATTTATCTGAAGGGATGACTGCAAGCTATGCAAAAACAGTCACTGATGCAGATGTTGTCTTATTCGCAGGAATTTCTGGTGATGATAATCCTGTGCATATTAACCAAGAATTTGCCGAAAACAGTATGTTTAAACAACGTATTGCCCACGGTATGTTAAGTGCTGGCTTTATTTCAGCCGTATTAGGCACAAAAATGCCTGGGCCGGGGGCAATTTACATCTCTCAAAGCTTAAAATTTAAAGCCCCTGTACACATTGGCGATACAGTGAAAGCCACTGTCACTATTTTAGAAGTGCTTGCACCAAAACGCCGTGTGACCTTAAAAACAGTGTGTACAGTAAAAGATACTGTGATTGTAGAAGGGGAAGCAGTTGTAATGGTTAATTCACGCAACAAATAATCTCTGCATTTAAAATTAGGCGAAGCACACTGCTTCGCTTAATTTTTATCTACCTGCCTTAATTAACTTGTTGTGTTAAACTCAGGTAGTTGCGTATTATTACTGACATGGTAGTTTAAAATAGCGTGGAATTCACTGGGGTCTTTAATCTGTGTGAGCTCACCTTCTTTAGGGAAAAGCTTATCTTGTAAACGTGATAACCAAAAGCGTAATGCTGCGGCACGTAACATGGTATTAAAGGATGCTTTTTCTTCTTCAGGTAAGGGGCGTACAGCTTGATAAGCGTGTAACATTGCATTAAAGCGTGCTTCTTCCATTCCCCCCGAATCAGTACAGCACCAATCATTGAGTAATACGGCTAAATCATAGACAAAGGCATCATTACAGGCGTAATAGAAGTCGATTACCCCTGCTAATTTTCCGTCATGAAAGAGTGCATTATCACGGAATAAATCAGCATGCACCACACCAGAAGCAAGATGATTAGACCAATGCTGCTGTTGATAGTTCAACTCTGCCTGTAATAAGGCTTTACCTTCTTCTTCAGGAATACGATCTAATAAACGCTCTGCTGTTTCCATACGCCACACATGCCCACGTGTATTCACACGGTGTTGGGTAAAATTAGGGCTTAATAGATGTAATTGGGCTAAAGTTTCCCCCATAATACGACATTGTTCAATATTGGGGTTTTTAATATCCCCCCCTTGTAACCTCTCTACTAAGGCAGCAGGTTTATCACACAAATGGCGTAAAAATGCCCCAGCATTATCGGCAATTGGTCGTGCACTGGGCACACCTCCATCAGCAAAAAATGCCATTAAGTCAAGAAAATAACCTAACTCATCAAACTCATGTTGTTCAAACAAAGTCAGAACAAAACGCCCTTGAGTAGTGGTGACAAAATAGTTGGTATTTTCAATACCAGCACTGATTCCTTCATATTCAACTAACTCACCAACAGAATAATGAGCTAGGAAAGTATCAAGTTCTTCACGTTCAACAGTAGTATAAACAGACATGCAATATGATCAAATGGAGTGATAAACAGAGGTGATAATAAATCAATAAGCACCGATAGTTTACCTGATCGATGCTACAGTGACTAGATTACCAACTTAATAAAACCCATTGGGGCACAAATGCACTGTGATCAAGTTCATGATCTGTGGTTTCTAATACCCCATCCCCATCATGATCAATCATATAATAAGAACGTCCAATACTGGGATTTACTTTGACCATATACAGTTTCCCATGCAAACGATACTCCTCCACTAACTCTTTTTTACGTTTGATAATGGTCACTTCAGGTTCTAATTGCGCTTTAGCTTCAGCTTCTGCTGCCCGTCCTTGCTCTTCTGTCACTTCAGGTGGGGGCGGAACATCTTCTTCAATACTATAAGCATTGTATGAAACCAAGCCACATAATAAAGTACATAAAATTCGACGCATTATTTATTATCCTTAATCTAATTTAGAGTTGAAAAAGTGAACTATTTTGTTGTGCTTTTTCGGAATCATAATTCTGATAATAGTCGAAAATGGCTTCTAATACTTGTTCAGGGGTTTCTACAATTTTAATTAAGTCTAAATCTTCTTCAGAAATCGTACTTTCAGGGATTAAAGTATCAACAAACCAATCCATTAATCCCTGCCAAAATTTAGCATTGACTAATACGATAGGGACTCTAGGGACTTTACAAGTTTGAATCAGGGTTAAAATTTCACTTAATTCATCCAATGTCCCAAAGCCCCCCGGCATGGCAACATAGGCTGAGGCGTATTTTACAAACATCACTTTACGTGTAAAAAAATGGCGAAAATGTAAAGAGACATCTTGATAACCATTATCGTGTTGTTCATGAGGGAGGCTGATATTCAATCCAACACTTAAGGAATCTCCTGCAAACGCACCTTTATTTGCCGCCTCCATAATCCCTGGCCCTCCCCCACTGATCACAGAAAAGCCTGCATCAGATAAGGCGCGAGCAATCTCTTCTGTGAGTAAATAATAGGGGTGATCAGCAGCAAAACGTGCAGAGCCATAAATACTCACCGCAGGGGGGATTTTTGCCATGCGATCAAAGCCTTCAACAAACTCTGACATGATTTGAAAAACCCGCCACGGTTCACGTACTAAATCAACTTTTGTTGCAGGTCGTGCAATCGGGGCAAGCATTGTTTTACCGTTTTTCTTTTTCATACTAAATTCCTTACATTAACCCCATATAAAATACCTTCCTGTATGGGTCTATCACCTAAATAAAACAGGAAAAATATAAAAATATAGCGTAATTTTTAATTTAAACAATGTTTTTTATAAAAAAATAGATTCTTGATTATTTTCATTATTTAATGATAATCATAGTTATAAAAAGAGAAAGCCATGAGGGTATCGAAAATTTATAACAGGTATATGTCTACGTTGAGGGCGTTATCAGTGATAACAAGAAATGAGCAAGTATCATAGGAAAAATGATACAGAATATTTTCAAAGAAGTATTATTTATTAAGTATACTTAAATTAATGGAGAAGGAAAAAGCGAGGATATCTGATTGCAGCAAGATTGAGAGCAGGCTAATATTAAAATTAGCCTACTCTTTAGTGATATGATAAAAAAGCCAAATGTTTAAATAGATTACATACCTAAATAAGCCGCTTGCACTTTCTCATTTTCTAATAATGCTTCACCTGTATCACTTAATACAATCGTACCTGTTTCAATCACATACCCCCGATCTGCAATAGATAACGCAGCATGGGCATTTTGTTCAACTAAAAAAATAGTAATCCCTTGGCTACGCAAGCGTTTTACTATCTCAAAAATCTCATGGACTAACAAAGGCGCTAAACCCATACTAGGCTCATCAAGCAGTAGCAATTTAGGGCGTGCCATTAACGCACGTGCCATAGCTAGCATTTGCTGCTGTCCACCTGATAAATTGCCTGCTGCAAGGCGGCGTTTTTCTCGAAGAATAGGAAAGGTGTCATACATTTTTTCCATATCTTCTGCCACCTGTGCTTTAGGCTGGCTATAACCGCCTAATAACAAGTTATCCTCAATAGACATAGGTCCAAATACTTGCCGTCCTTCAGGCACTTGAGAAATTCCCATACCCACCCGTTTCTCAGGTGCACAGGAAGTAATATCTTCATTATTAAATTCCACATGCCCACTGGAAGCTGCTTGTACCCCTGAAACAGTGCGTAATAAGGTTGTTTTTCCCGCCCCGTTTGCACCGACTAAGGAAACTAACTCGCCTTCATTAACCGTTAAATCAATGCCCCGTAGGGCTTGAATACGTCCATAATGACTGGTTAAGCCGCTAATTTTTAGTAAGGTATTTGCCATGTTATGCCCCCAAGTACGCAGTAATAACTTCTGGATTTTCACGCACTTGTTTTGCAGTCCCTTCAGCTAATTTTTTACCATAATCTAGAACTAAAATATGATCAGAGATATTCATCACCAACTTCATATCATGTTCCACAAGTAAAACCGTCACCCCTGATTCAGCCACTTTTTGAATGAGGGCTTCAATCTCAGCGGTTTCTTTTGGGTTCAAGCCTGCCGCAGGTTCATCCAATAGTAATAAATTGGGTTGAGCCGCTAAGGCACGGGCAATTTCTAAACGCTTTAAGGCTCCATAAGGCATACTGTCCGCATCACTGAAGATATAATCCTCTAAGCCTACAAAGTGCATGAGTTCAGCCGCTTTTTCTTCACATTGCTTTTCACCACGTATAATAGCAGGTAGACGTAGCATAGCAGGAAAAAAACCTGTATTAAGATGTAGATGATTACCCATCATCACATTTTCCCGTGCGGTCATATTAGCGCAGATTTGTAAATTCTGAAAAGTACGACTCATGCCCATTTTAGCTAAGGTATAAGGGGGTTTACTGGCAATACTTTCCCCATTTAAGGTAATGCTGCCTGTGCTGGGTGTGTAAACGCCTGTAATGAGATTAAATAAGGTGGTTTTTCCTGCACCATTGGGACCGATCACAGAGTGAATAGTGCCTTCTGAAATAGAAAAACTCAAATCATCAATCGCACATACACCACCAAAATTCTTGGTTAAATTCTCTACATGTAACAGCGTCATACTATGGTCTCCTTTTCATTGACGCTAACAGGGTGGGGATTAAACCTTTAGGAAGGAAAATCATGGTTAACATGAGAATCAAGCCAAAAATCATGGTTTCATAATCTTCAAAGCCGCTAAGTAGCTGCGGTAATAAAGTTAAGATAGCCGCCCCAATCACTGCGCCAAAAGTAGAAGCCATACCACCAAGTACAACCATAGTGACTAATTCAATAGAATGGAAAAAGTCAGATACAGAAGGGGTGATAAACCCAGAGTAGTGGGCTGTTAAGCTTCCCATCACACTGGCAAAGATGGCAGAAACAACAAAAACAAGCACTTTATAACGGGTGGTATCAATACCCACGACTTGTGATGCCACTTCAGAGCCATGTACGCCGCGTAAGGCGCGCCCTACAGGAGAGTGGATAATATTCAACACTAACCAAACACTGAGTAATAATAAACCACCGATAACCCAGTACCATGTTTGTTCGCCATAAAGCTCCCAACCAAAGAGAGTCAATGAAGGAACCACCATCCCATCGGGCCCTCCTGTAATATGCTCTTCAGTATTCAGGACAATTGAAATAATAATCCCTAAGCCTAAAGTTGCCATGGCAAGATAGTGACCTTTGAGTTTTAAAATAGGGCGGGCGACAACAAAGGCGAGCAAACCAACCAATGCCGCCCCAACAATTAAGGCTAACATCGGTGACCAGTTATATTGACTGGTGAGTACGCCTGAAAAGTAAGCACCAATACCTAAAAAACCTGCATGACCCAGACTGATTTGCCCTGCATAACCAATGAGTAAATTTAAGCCAACAACAATGATGGCATTAATACCGATATGAATTGCCACATCATAGTGGAAATTATTGGACATAAAAAAAGGCAGCACAGCAATGACAAGCGCAAGCAGTGCCAAACCTGTTGTACGAGGATTGATCAGCATGATTATACGCGCTCCGTGCTACGTGCCCCAAAGAGTCCATTTGGCATAAAGAAGAGAATAAATAAAATAAGAATAAAGGGCATGGCATCTTTATATTCTGAAGAGATATAACCTGCTGCCATCATTTCAGTGATACCAAGGATAACCCCCCCAACAATTGCGCCGTAAAAGTTTCCTAAGCCGCCTAATACCGCTGCAACAAAGCCTTTTAAGCCTAACATGATCCCCACATCATAGGCAGTTAAGGTAATCGGCGCAATAATAATGCCTGCGACCGCGCCTAACATTGCAGAGAGTCCAAAACTGATTAAGAGAATAAAATTGATATTAATCCCCACTAGCTGTGCAGCTGTGCGATTATGTGCTGTGGCTAAAATAGCTTTACCAAGTAAGGTACGGTTAAAGAAGTAACCAAGACAGATCACCATAATCACTGTGATCACAAGTACCCAAATACTTTGCGGTAAAATACTGGCACCAAAGAAATCTAAGGGGGTATCACCACTAAAAGAAGGCATAGGGTGAATTTCTTTTCCCCATACTACTTGTACTAGCCCACGTAAAAACATGGAAGCACCAATGGTGATAATAATTAAGGGAACAACCCCTGCACCCCGTGCAGGTTCTACAGCTAATTTTTCAAGTAAAAAACCTGCTGCCACGGTAATCAGCACAGCCGCGACAATAGCAAGTGGCATAGGAAAACCTAGCCCCATTAAAAAAACGGTGGACATGCCACCAAGCATTAAAAATTCACCTTGTGCAAAGTTAATCACATGGCTGGCATTATAAATAATGGAAAACCCCAGCGCGACTAATGCATAAGTCGCCCCGACGGTAATACCCGAGAGTAGGTATTGTAAAAATTCTGCAAACATGGCGTTATAATCCTTTGCAATCCTTATACCTTATTCGCACAGGCAAGTGACAACGCAACACCAGTGATACAGAAGAGAACACAGCATAGTCTACATGATTAAAAGTAGAGTAAGATGATATCTTGTTCTCTCCGTAACAAACTGATTAATTTGACTATATGTAAAATGATGCGTTGTATTATGTGACGATAAAAGACACTGACCATTCGCTCGTTTGTTCTTTATGTATGGGGTCACACTTGAGTCGATAGTTACCGAGAAGTGGTGATTACAAATAAAGAAGTAAAGAGTGAATAGCACATACTATTTACTTAATTAAAGCCCATTGAGAATCTTTAATTTCTAGCATTTTAAAGGCAGAAAGGTCTAAGCCCATGTGATCAGTCGCAGACATATTTACAATCCCAGCAGTACCGATATAGCCTTGTGTTTGTTCTAGTGCATCACGTACCTTAGCTTTGTCTACAGTGCCTGCTGTTTTTACTGCATTTAAGGCAAGCATTAAAGCATCATAGGCATGTCCACCAAAGGTTGAAACACTGGATTTGTAGGTTTCTTCATAGGCTGTTTTATAGCCCATTAAAACAGGTTTTTGTGGATCATTATCTTCTAATTGATCAGGTACTAATAATGCGGCAGCAGCTAAACGCACGCCATTGGCTGCTTCACCTGCTAGCTCTACATATTTTTTAGAGGCGACACCATGAGATTGGTATAAAGGCAGTTCAAGCCCTAATTGGCGATAGTTTTTTGTTAAAATAGCTGGGCCTTGTCCAAAACCAAAGTTAAATACAGCTTGTACGCCTGCTGTATTTTTGATTTTAGTTAACTGTGCAGTCATATCGGTATCTTTAGGGCCATATGTCTCATCAGCAATAATATCAATACCATACTCTTCAGCAATACTTAAAGCTTGCTTACGTCCTGATTTACCAAACCCACCTGTACCAGAAATGAGGGCAATTTTATTAATGCCATTTTTCTTCATATCGGTAAAGGCTTTACCTGCTGCCATACGATCAGTATGCGGTGTTTTGAACACCCATTTTTTCACAGGCTCTACAATTACAACCCCACCTGCCATAGAAATAAAGGGAATTTTGGCACGTTCAACTAAAGGCACGGCTGCCATTGTTGTGCCTGTGGTACTCCCACCAACAATAAAATCAACTTTATCAGAGTTAATTAATCGTTTGACAAAAGTATGGGTTTTTCCTGCATTCCCACCTGTATCATAATGAATTAGTTCAACAGGGCGACCTAATAAACCGCCCTCTTTGTTGAGTTTTTCAATATACATTTGTAATGTTTTTAATTCAGGATCGCCTAAGAAAGACGCAGGGCCTGTCACAGCTAAGAATGAACCAATTTTAATCGGATCAGCAGCCTGAGCATTGAGACCAATTGTTAATGCAATAGGGGCGACAGCAAGACTCACATACTGAGATAAACGCTTTGTTTTAAACATGAATACATCCTCCATTTGTCTTTAAAAATTAAAGACACATGTATATACGCATTACACTCTATAAAAATAGAATGTAAAAGTGTGATAAGTGCGTATTAACTAACTATTACAGTCAGCAATGCACTTTTTATTATGAGTTTATAAGATGTGAATAAGAGAGTATTAGTATTGTTATAGTTTCATCATTTTCTTATAAAGTTTAAAAAAAGTACAGCCCTTAGTGTGTTTAATTCATTTTTTTTAATTTACCCTTGCTATAAAGTGCTTAAACCTAGAGTATTAGTTTTATTGGTTATTTTTTTTATAATGATTTAAGTTTTTAATAAAAGCCTTTTTTATTTGACATGTTTAGATAATTTTTTTATAAAAAATAACGTCATGACACGCGTATAAGCACCTACACCCAACTTGCGTCTAAAATTTATACCCTAGCTTTTTTTATTAGAAATCTAGTACTCATTCTTATTTGAGTATTTTTATCTGGATTTCATTATTTTATATCGCTAAGGTATTTATATGACTCAAGTTTTCTCTTAATTATTCATGATACAGCTCCCATTACAATTGTATATCTAGCCTGTATTATGATTTTTCATTATTTTTTAGTGCCACATTGCGATATAAAAAAATGCAATTAATAACCTATATTTTATGTGATTAATTGTGAAGTAATGCACTCATCAAAGGAAATAGGTTTATGCATATTGCTATTATTGGAAGCGGCCCTTCTGGGCTTTATGTTGCAGACAGTCTAAGTCGCAAACATGCGGAAGCTCAGATTGATATTTTTGACCGTTTAGCCACCCCTTATGGCTTAGTCAGAGGGGGCGTTGCCCCTGATCATCAGGGTACAAAAAATATTGTGCGCCAGTATGAGCGTACATTAAAAAAAGCAAATATTAGCTTTATGGGGAATGTATGCATTGGCAAAGATCTCAGTTATGAGGAATTAAAATCTCATTATGATGTAGTAGTGCTCACTATTGGCGCGTTTATAGATCGCCAATTAGGCATTAAAGGCGAAGAACTAGCAGGTGTATACGGTTCAGGGGAGATTGTTGGTTGGTATAACGGTCACCCTGATTACCGTGATTTAGCACCGCAATTAGGGGGAAAAATTGCAATTGTGGGACAAGGTAATGTTGCCTTAGATTTAGCCCGTTTATTAGCAAAAACATCTGAAGAGCTAGCCAGTTCTGATATGTGTGCTCATGCAATAACAGCTTTAGCTAATACATCAGTCAGTGATATTTATATTATTGGGCGACGGGGGGCGACAGAAGCCAGTTTTACCTCTGTAGAGCTGGATGAATTAGGAAAATTAGCCAACTGTGTACCTTTAGTAGATGCTGCTCAATTGGTTGATTCTGCCACTATTTCCACTGATTTACCTGCTGCTGAGCAACAAGCAAAACAAAAAAATCTCGCTTTATTGCAATCTTTTGCAGAAAATAAAGCGGCAGATAAACCTATTCGTCTGCATTTAGTATTTTGTGCCTCGCCTGACGCTGTACTGGGAGAATCGGCTGTAACAGGCTTACGTTTAGAACGTACGCGTGTTGAAGCAGGGCGTGCTGTAGCAACAGGGGAATTTTTTGAACTGGATGTTGATACTGTATTAACCGCCATTGGTTATCGCAGTGAATCCATTAAAGGGGTTCCTTTTGATCAGCAGCGGGGTATTATTGCTAATGATACAGGGCGAGTGGAAACAGGTGTATACACTGCAGGCTGGTGTAAACGAGGGCCGCAAGGGGTGATTCCTGCTAACCGTGCTGACTCCTTAGCTGTAGCAAAACTCATTTTAGAAGATTTAGAAACCTCTCCACCAACAGGCGGCAAAACAGGGCGTAAAGCGATTGAAGCATTATTGGCTGAGCGTGCTGTCACTATCGTCCAGTTTACAGACTGGGAAAAAATTAATGCTGCTGAAATTGCACAAGGGCAAGCTGTGGGGAAACCACGTGAAAAAATAGTGGATATAGCCTCTATTTTAAATGTGGTGAATCAAAATAGTACCGCAGAAGTATAAAACAAAACTCGACAGCATTGGAATAGAGTAAATCCAAGGCAAAAAAAAGCGGGCATCCATGCCCGCGTATATCATCCTTGAAAATCAGTGATATGCCTTATGATTAACTTGGCGTAATACGGATTTTTACATAACTTCCAGGCGCGGCTTCTAATGCAGGTAATTTGCCTGCACCGGGAGTACGCGCATCGACAGAATCCCCTGCGTAAGTACCCACCCATTGCTGCCAATCATTCCACCAAGAACCTTCGTGACGTTTAGCACTCTTTTCCCATGTTTCAGGGTTTTTAGTGGTTTTGGTTTTTGCATTAGTTAAGTAGAAGTATTTGTTTTTAGCAGGTGGGTTAACAATCCCTGCAATGTGTCCTGAACCACCTAATACAAACTTAACAGGGCCGGAGAATAACTGTGTGCCTGCATAAGTTGATTTCCACGGTGCAATGTGATCTTCAACTGCAGAGATAAAGTACACAGGGGTTTTCACATCACGTAAATTGATATCAACACCATCCATTTGAATACCATTAGGATCTTTTAGCAGGTTCTTCTGGTACAAGTTACGTAAGTAAAAGCTGTGCATTTTCGCTGGCATACGAGTAGAATCAGAGTTCCAGTATAATAAGTCAAAAGCACTGGCTTCATTACCTTTTAGGTAATTATTGATATGGAATGACCAAACTAAATCATTTGCACGAAGCATAGTGAAAGTCGTTGCCATCTCGCTACCATCTAAGTAGCCATTTTCATCCATTTTCTTCTCTAAAGATGTGATTTGCTCATCATCAATAAAGATATCTAATTCTCCAGCATCTGTGAAATCTAACATAGTAGTGAAGAAGGTTGCACTGCTAATACGGTTGTCTTTTTTCTTGCTCATGTAAGCTAAAGTTGTGGCTAATAAGGTACCACCTAAGCAGTATCCTGCTGCATTAACTTCTTTTTCACCTGTTGCTTGCTCAATCGCATCTAAAGCGGCTAAAGGTCCTTCTAACATGTAGTCAGAAAAACATTTGTGTGCTAATGATTCATCAGGGTTAATCCAAGAAATTACAAATACGGTATGACCTTGATCCACTGCCCACTTGATATAGGAATTGTTTGGACGTAAATCTAAAATGTAGAATTTATTAATCCAAGGTGGAACGATTAATAATGGCTTTTTGAATACTTGCTCAGTACTTGGTGTGTACTGAATAAGTTGCATTAAATCATTTTGGAAAACCACACTACCTTCTGATACGGCGATGTTTTCACCGGGATGAAAGGCATCTAAATCAGTCATTTTAATGTTCAGTTTACCTTGACCACGCTCTAAATCTTGTAAGAAGTTTTGTAAACCATTTAACAAACTTTTTCCACCACTGCGTACCGTCACATGTAATACTTCAGGGTTAGTGGCTGCGAAGTTACTTGGGGATAAAGCGTCGATTAATTGACGTGTGTAGAATTCCACTTTTTTTGCGTGGCGTTCATCTTTTTCATCAAATTCTAATGAGGTCACTGTGTCATATAAACTACGTGCAGTCAGTAAGTAAGACTGTTTAATGAAATCAAAAAGTAAGTAATTACTCCATGCTTCATCTTTAAAACGGCGATCGCCTTTTTCAGGTTGGATAAAGGGGTCAACATTTTGACCTAGCATTTTAAATGCTGTGTTTTGCCACAATTTACCGTAATCTGCCCAAAATCCTAATTGTGCTTCAAACACTTTAGTTGGCTCATTCATCATTTGAAATGCCAGTGCTTGGAATGAGTCAGATAGATTAAATGGGTCAATGTTTGGGTTAAATAACTGCCCTGATTTTAATTTTTCAGGGTGTTTGTCAGCAAAGTGTTTTGCTAATTTTTGACTGGTGTCAAAAATACTTTGCATTGTACTCATCAATTCAAATGGATTGTAGTTATGAAATAACGGTAAATCCAAATTTGCTTGTTGCTGCGCCATAAATACAATCCTGTTCTCTACAAATTATTAATTGTTGCGATGCACAATATAGCTTATTATCAGATTGTTAGCAAGTTTTAACAAGTATTTTATTATACCTTTTTATAAGATTGCAGGTTCTACTTGACGTAAACGTCAATCTTGTTATAGGTTTAGCATCGTCTACAACCTGTATAAATGAGTTTATTATGCCTTTATCAAAACCCAAGCAACGTACTGAATTTCATCACCGAAATATTGACTGTCATGGTTACCACCGTGAAGACGGATTATGGGATATTGAAGCCCATCTTATTGATACAAAAAACTATATTATCAACTTAGACACACAAGGGACACTACAAGCAAAGGAAGCTCCTTTGCATGAAATGTGGTTACGTTTAACCCTTGATGATGAATTAATTATTCATGAGGTGGAAGCAGTGACTGATGCATCCCCTTTTCATCGCTGCGTAGACATTACAGAAAATTTTCAAAAATTAAAAGGGCTGCAAATTGTGGCAGGTTTTAACCAGAAGGTAAAAATGCTATTTAAAGGCGTGGAAGGCTGCACCCATTTAACTGAACTCTTAGCCCCTCTTGCCTCTACTGCATTTCAAACCATTTATTCGGGAAACCGTAAGCTACGTGAATGGCGTGGAGAGCCTAAAACAGAGGATGAAACAGGGAAACGTCCTGAATTACTAGACAGTTGTTATGCCTTAGCCAGTGATGGTGAAGTGGTTAAGCGTCATTGGTCTACATTTTATACAGGACAGCATCAAACCAAAGATAAGGATATTGTTTAATGGAGGTATTAGTTGACGCAATTGGTGCTGTGCATCATCCTTATATTGAAAAAGCACGCATTATCAGCTTTGTCCCTAGTATTACTGAATTATTATTTGATTTGGATTTAGAAGAACAACTTGTTGGGCGGACTAGCTTTTGTGTTCACCCTAAAGATAAAATTGATAGCATACCAACAATAGGGGGGACAAAAGCGGCTAATATTAAACGTATTAAAGCACTTAATGCAACACATATTATTGTTAATATTGATGAAAACCCAAAGGATATGGTGGCAGAATTACAACAATTTATTCCTCATGTGATTGTTACACACCCTAATCACCCTGATGATAATTTAGATTTATATCGTTTATTAGGAGGAATTTTTCAGCGTCAACAGCAAGCAAATGCCTTATGTGATGCATTTATTGCAGCGCGAGATGAATTACAAAATGCGGTACAGCATTTACCTTCTCGACAAGTGGCATACTTTATTTGGAAAGCACCATGGATGAGCGTCAGCTCTGAAACATATATTGCACAAATGCTAGCATTGGTAAAATGGCATATTGTTCCTGCTAATGAAAAAAGTCGTTATCCTGTGGTGACATGGGAAGAGATGGAGGAAAAAGCAGAGCTGTTTTTATTCAGCACTGAGCCTTATAAATTTACTCAGGATTTGATTACTCAACTGACAGACCCCATAAATAATACTGAGAAACACTATACCCTCATTGATGGGGAAATGACCTCATGGTATGGTAGTCGCGCAATTTTAGGATTGCAGTATTTAAAACATTTTGCTTTAACACTGAATAACGAATAAATTATGACTGATACAGTAACAAACGAAATTAAATCCCCTTGCGTTGGTCTGTGCTCCATCGATTTAGATACGAATTACTGTCAAGGCTGTTTTCGTACAGAAGAAGAGATTAGTGTATGGCGGGAAGCTACTACAGAGGAAAAACAAGAGATTTTAAATACAATTGAAGAACGCAAAGAGGAATTATTTTCCTAGGTGAGGTTAGCTAAATAAGGCGCACAATGAAAGTTTGTGTGCCTTATATTTATTATATGCTCTGGAAATAATAGGTATAAAGTATCCATTATAATGGTATAGTTGCTTCCTCAGATACCTTCAAAGGGAGTAATACAGAAAAGCAGCTACCTTTCCCTTCTTCACTTTCTAAACGGACTTCTCCCCCCATCATTTCCGTAAATTGCTTGGTTAATACCAAGCCTAAACCTGTTCCACCTGCTTTTTTTGTTCCAACCTGTGAGTATTTTTGGAATAAGTGCTTTTGTTCTTTTTCTGATATACCTACACCCGTATCAGCCACAGATAGTAATAATTGGTCATTATGATGTTGACGAACCATTAAGGTAATCGTACCATTTTTAGTAAATTTACATGCATTACTGAGTAAATTGTATAAAATTTGACGTACCTTAGTTTGGTCGGCTGTCATCGCTGCAATATCTTGTTCCACCTCAACAATTAAACGATTACTATTTTTTTCAACAAGTGGGCGAATGGTTGCTGTGACTTCATGTAAAAGAGGGTGAATATTAAATTCATCTAATGCCAATGACATTTTATTAGCTTCAACTTTTGATAAATCTAATACATCGTTAATCAAACCTAATAAATATTTACTAGCAGTAGTAATTTTTTCAATATCATCAATATCTTCAGTATCACGACTATCCTCTAGCAGCATTTCACTGTAACCAATAATTGCATTAAGAGGCGTGCGCAATTCATGTGTCATACCAGCTAGAAAATCAGCTTTTGCTTGAATTTCAGCTTCAGCAGTTTCTTTGGCTTCAACAATTCTGTTTTCTTCAAGCTTACGTTCAGTAATATCTTCTAGGGTTCCAACTAAGCCATCAATACTATTATCATCGTTGATAAGTGGGGCAATATTCTGCTGTATCCAGCGTATCTCATTAGTTTCAGGTATTTTTATTTTAAAGATTTGTATACAATCTTGTAAGGTTGTTTCACAGGCTTTCCACTCTGCAAGCATTGTTTGCCGCTCTTCATCTGTTTCTATAATATCAAGCCAATTCTCTACAGGTATATCTTCTGTTAAGCCTAAAATAGTACGCCATTTATCATTTGTATAAGAATGTTTTCCATGTTTATCTATTTGGAAAATACCTACAGGTGACCACATAGCAAGCAGCCGAAAACGTTCTTCACTGGCTTTTAGATTACCAATTAAATTATCACGTTGTTGTAATAAAATACGGGTTTGTAAATGAGTTCGTACCCGTACCCGTACCTCTTCTTCACGAAATGGTTTAGTAATATAATCAACAGCCCCTGCTTTAAACCCCGCAATTAAATCATCTGCATCGGTTTTAGCAGTAATAAAAATAACTGGGATTTGTTGATATTCAGGAGCTTCTTTTAATTGGCGGCAGGTTTCAAATCCATCAATCCCTGGCATCATTACATCTAATAAAATCAAATCAGGTGTTGAACGATGAATTAAATTAAGAGCCTTATCCCCGCTGGTTGCAAAGGATAGTTTATAGCCATCGGGTGCTAATACCTTACGTAATACGTCAATATTTGCAGGGGTATCATCAACCATTAATACTTTAGCATGACTAACATCAATGATTGCATTACTCATAGCCAACATCCTCCAGCACTTCTAGTATGCTGTCTATGTCATAGTCGCTTAAAAATTTCTGTATAATTTGTGCTAAGCGTTGTTGGTGTTGATCACTGTTTGCCATGGTCTCAAGTAAGGATTCCATTTCAGTAATTTCACTTAACTCTGCTGCACTATACAGGCTCTTGTATATCTCTTGGGGTATACATAAATCAGATACACTTAATTCATTTTCTATGACATCATTTAACTGCTTAAGCTCTTCATAGTCAAATTTTACATTAAGATATTCAACTAAACAGTCATAAACCATTTCAAAACGGAACGGTTTAGAAATGAAGGCATGAAATCCTGCATCAAGAATATTTTGACTTTGATGATGCAATGTTGAAGCAGAAATCGCCACACAAGTAATATCATTATCAGCAAATTGGGTCACAATATGCTTAATTGCCATAATGCCATCCATAACAGGCATCCGAATATCCATAAAAACAATATCAGGTTTTTCACATTGAATTTGATTAATCGCCTCTTGCCCATTTTCAGCTTCACGAATAGAGACCCCAACATCAATCAGCATCTTCGCTAAAATATCACGGTTTTCTTGCACATCATCTACAATCAATGCATTCACAGAATAACCTTGAGCCAAGTGACTGACTTGTCCTTTAACCTGTTCAACTACTATATCACTTTCATCTTCACTTTCAGGCAGTGGGATAATCGCTGTGAAGCAAGAGCCTTTATTATGTTCAGAACTGACCTCAATACGACCATTCATTAAGTCTACTTGGCGTTTGGTAATTGCCAAGCCTAAGCCTGTTCCTCCCTTATCGTAGCCTGCTTTTTCTTGTTGAAAAGGTTCAAAAATAAGGGCTTGTTGTGCAGGAGAAATACCTTGCCCTGTATCAATCACATCAAAACGATAATATTGTTCAGGGGTTAATGATATACGCAGTACAATTTCCCCTTCTTCAGTAAATTTTACGGCATTTCCAAGTAAATTAATTAAAATTTGACGTAGTTTACCTTGATCAGCATGTAATAACGGTGTATCAACAAGACTGTTCTCAACACGCCATGTTAATTTCTTTTCATCACAGCGCATCTTAAACATGAGGGAGATATTATGAATGAGATCATTAACCTGAAATTTTTCTGCCCGTAATTCCATTGCTCCAGCTTCAATTTTAGAGATATCTAAAATATCATTAATAAGCCCTAAGAGGTGGGTACCACTGTCCTCAATAATTTGTAGCGTATCATATTGGCTTTGATTAAGCTCTGTATCACGCTTTAAAATTTGAGCATACCCTAGTACTGCATTCATTGGCGTGCGTATTTCATGGGACATATTGGCCAAAAAAATACTTTTAGCTTTATTTGCAGCAAGTGCTTGGTCACGTGCTTCTGCTAACTCAGCTGTACGAACTTTAACTTTTTCTTCTAGTTGACTGTGATAATGTTTTAGTGTGGCTTCGCGGGCTTCAATTTGTGACAACATATCATTAAACCCTGCCACCAAGCTGGCAAACTCTCGATCATCTGGTTCAGGTTCACGTATTGTATAATCCCTTTTTCGAGAAACAGTGCGCATAGTGGCTAATAAACCATATACAGGACCTGTGATAATCTTTTGTAAATTTGAAGCCAGAATAAAAGAGAATAATAATGAAGAGATTGCCAAAATAATGACCGTTGCTGCAAGGATATAGAGTCTTTGGTGATATTCTTTCAAATCAGTACGCAGATACAAATACCCCACTAATTCAGGCTCTCCAAATTCTTCCGATTTATTTTGACTGGAAAAGACTATTTTTTTAAATGTATCAACATGATCAGCATGAAAATGTTGATGTTCTTTCATTGAGTCACTCTCATTGAAATCTTGCCCAGCATGTTCACGGTAGGCACTATTAAAGTGAGCATATTTTTTATTTGTATTAGAGTATTTTAGGCCTGGATGAATATAATCTGAGAAGAGGTTTTTACTAACATCAAAAATTTGGGCTGAAATAATACTTTCTTTCACTTGAAGTTGTGCTAAATTTTCATATGAGGTTGCTGGATCACCGAACAATAAAGCTCCTGCAGCATTAATAGCAATTAAGGAAGCAAAAGTATCTAAATTTGAGCGTAGTCTCTCTTTATAAGACATAATATCTAATACAGCAGAAATACTGATAGAAAGAATTAAAATAACCATACTGACAACAATAATAATTGCCCGTAGTTTGTTTTTAATTGATAGGTTATGAAGAAGACGCATTATCATATGTGATGACTACTTAGTGCTTATCTGTCAATAATGACAGCAAGAGATAACAATTTAGAACTAATTTTAATATTGGATTTTTTTGCCATTTTAAGGTTAATATAAATTTTAATTCGTTCGCCACGACTTACTAAATTAATAATTCCCCCATTTTTTGCAAAATCCTCTATATCACCAATAGTTAAAATAGGTAAGTTTTCTATTTCTGGCAGTATTTCATCTAATACTGCTTTTTCTCCATCGCTGATAAATAGAATATTACATTGGGTAATTTCTTCAAATGGGATAGCTTTGTGTACACGGAGTGACCGATTTCCAACAGTTTTATTTTTAAATGACTGTAAGGTGTCACCAAATTTATGCTCACCAAAAAAACATAATACTAGTGGCAAATCTTTATCTTCACTTGACCATTCTACCATACGTGTAATGTTATAGATAAAGGCTGCTTTTAATTGAAATTCTCTATCCGCAGCGTGTACCTGATTAACCATAAGTATAAAAAAAATACTAATTATTTTTAATATACCATATTTCCATCTTTTGATGTGAAAATATTGTTTTATCAACACTTTGCCAACCTCATTACTTTATACCTAATTTTAATTATTCATTGGCTAAATCATAAATTTAAATACAACTATATCATTAAATGAGCAATAATAATGCCGCAGTATTTATGTATTTCTAAAGATATAAATATTACAGTTCACTATAAAAACAGGTGATTACTCCATACATAGTGCATTATTTTATTTTTAAAATATAGAAATAAACAATATGATTTTTTAAATTGTATATTTTTTATACCATAAAAGCCATACGTTATTTTTTAATATGTTTTTGAATTAAAATACAGGTCAGAAAATCCTAATCAGCATCTAATGAGTATAGATTTTAAGCTATAAAGATAGGGTATTTCTTTTTTAGAATAGCTTGTAATTCACTAATTATAGGGAAATATTTATGCTTAGCTTATTTGCTATATACCCAATATCATTTCTTATAAGCTATAGAAAATAATAAAAAAATATTCTAAAAAACATCAATATTTAATTTATTTGTTATATATCAAGTGATATAGCATATAAAAAGTGACTATACTCTATAAAATCTTGCTATAGGCATATTTATAATTATTTTTTAAAAGAAAATAACAGGGGTTGTAAAAAAGGTGATACCTATACAAAAAAAAGTACGATATATTAACCACTTAGCTATTATACTATTACTTTCATCAGTACAAAGTATATATGCTAACCAATATATTGATACTTTTGATTTGGATATTGAGAGTTTATTGAATACTAAGTTTTCTACCTTAGCAACAGGTACATTACAAAATATAGCTGATACGCCTGCTGTGATTAGTGTGATTACTGCATTTGATATTGAAACAATGGGGGCAACAGATTTAGATGAAGTATTGGAAACCGTCCCTGGTTTACATGTTACCTATGATAAATCTACTTATACACCTATTTACTCTATACGGGGTGTATATTCAGCATTCAATCCTCAAGTTTTAGTTTTAATTAACGGGGTTTCTATTAAAACATTATATGCTGGTAATCGTAGCCCCCATTTGGGCGGGAATGCCTGTAAAAATGATTAAAAAAATAGAGGTTATCCGTGGCCCAGGGTCTGCTATGTATGGGGCTGATGCATTTGCAGGAGTAATTAATATTATCACAAAACAAGGGGATGATATTAATGCTACTGTGGCTGGTGTACGGGCTGGAAGCTTTAATACAAAAGGTGCATGGTTAATACATGGAAAAGAATATGGAAAAACTAACCTATCATTTTCATTAGAGTATTTTAATACTGATGGGCATGATGGCATTATCAAACAAGATGCCCAAACCTACTTGGATACTGTATTTAATACTACTGCTTCATTAGCCCCAGGGTCTGTTAATCTTGGGCGGAGGGGGATTGATTCACATCTGGATATTTCTCATGAAAATTGGCGGCTCCACATTACTTATCAGGGGCGACGTGATGTAGAGTTGGGGGCAGGTACAACGGGGGCATTAGATGATCAGGGTCGTTATGCCGATGATCGCATTAATACTGCCTTAATCTATAACAATAAAACTTTTTCTGAAAACTGGGAAGTGGAAGGAAAATTAACTCACTTAAACACCTCTTATAAAGTAACAGAGAATTTACATTTATTTCCTAAAGGGGCTATTGTTGGTGGGCAGATGTACCCTAACGGTTTTATTGGTAATCCAGGGATTGCAGAAAGACAAACAAACTTATCTCTTTCAGCTTTTTATAAAGGTTTATCTGGGCATATATTAAGATTTGGGGCAGGGGCTTATTATGGCAATCTATATAAAGTTTCCCATACTACTAATAATGGTATAAACCCGCAAACAAGACAAACCTTATCCCCTAACTCTCCACTTATTAATGTTTCAGGTACACCTTATGCGTTTGCAAATACGGGAATACGTAAAAGCTGGTTTGCCTTTGCCCAAGATGCATGGGAAATTAATGATCATTTTCAATTAACTAGTGGTATTCGTTATGATCATTATTCAGATTTTGGTTCTACACTTAATCCACGCCTAGCTTTGGTATGGCATGTTACTGATAAATTTACGACTAAATTATTATATGCACAAGCTTTTCGTGCCCCTGCTTTTTTTGAACTACATTCAAAAAATAACCCTGTCATATTAGGTAATTTTTATTTAAAACCAGAAAAAATGACTATGCGGGAATTGGTATTCAACTATCAACTTCACCATAATTTATATATTTCTAGTAACTTTTTTTCTTATAAAGTTACCGATAGTATTCAGCGAGTACCTAATAATAATGGCACCTTTACAATGCAAAACACAGGGATACAAAAAGGAAAGGGCTTAGAGGTTGAAGTGGAGTGGAAACCCTCTTTCATTAAGCGATTTACTTTATCAGGAAACTATGCTTACCAAGATGCTGTCAACGATATTACTAAAACTAAGATTGCCCACACTCCCCGCCAACAGTTTTATTTGAAAGCTAACTGGAAGCCTCTGCCTAGCTGGAATTTAAGCACCCAAGCAAATTGGGTGATGAATAGAGAACGTGTTGTGAATGATCCGCGCCCTACAGTAGATGATTATATGATAGTTGACTTAACTGCACGTTATAAAGTTATTTCAGGTAAATGGAATACTCTTTTCTCTATTCGGAATATTTTTAATAAAAGTGCTTTCGAGCCTAGTGAAGGTCCTGATGTAAATAACCTAATTAATATTCCTTATGATTTACCCTTAGCTGGGCGATCAGCTTATATTGAATTTAACTATCAATTTTAAATGGCTTTTCTATTTTACTTGCTCTCTCTTTATTTGAAATGAAGAGAGTAGAAAATGCCTTTAAAATAAATTCACTACACTTAAATCCATGCTTTTTTAGTCCCTTATTTAACTATTGTAATGAAATATTATCTATTTTTATACACCAAAATAAATTTTTATTTGTTATAAACATTTACTAAAAGTAGGAAATATAGCTTTAATCAGCATATAATAATTACTTTTTTATTGGTATAAAAGTGATGATTTTATTTTGTTATAAGAATTTATAGAATATGAGTAGTATACTAGTCATTCATACATATTTTTTATTTGTAATATTTAAGTCAATACATACATCTTACTTCTCAAAAAATGACTATGCATAAAATATAGCTCATTCTTTATTGAAATAAATAACCATTTTGATTTTAATGAGGTATATTTTTTGCGTATAGGGTGATGTGGTCTATAACTAATAATTGCATTTTACACAGTACCATATAAGCTTATTGATAATTAGCTATTCAACGTAAAAATAATAGGGGTAAAAAGGTGATACCTGTACAGAAGAAAACACGATATATCACTTACCTAGCTGTTGCGCTGTCACTCGCATCAGCTCAAGGTATGTGTGCTGAAGAAAATAAAGATATTGATGCATTTGATTTGGGGATTGAGAGTTTATTAGATACCAAGTTGTCAAGCTTAGCAACAGGAGCTTTACAAAAAATATCTGATGCACCTGCAGTAATTAGTGTAATTACTGCATTAGATATTGAAACCATGGGTGCTACGGATTTAGATGAAGTATTAGAAACCATTCCCGGTTTACATGTTACTTATGATAAATCCACGTATACCCCTATTTATTCTATGCGAGGCGTGCACTCTGCGTTTAACCCTCAAGTATTGGTTTTAATTAATGGGGTTTCCATTAAAACCTTGTATGCTGGCAATCGCAGTCCTGTGTGGGCAGGAATGCCTGTTAAAATGATCAAAAAAGTGGAAGTAATTCGGGGTCCAGGGTCAGCAGTTTACGGGGCAGATGCGTTTGCAGGGATTATTAATATTATCACCAAACAAGGTGATGATATTAATGGTACAATCGTTGGGGCACGAGCAGGCAGCTTTAATACAAAAGGTGCATGGTTGATACATGGGAAAGAATATGGGAAAACCAATGTTGCTTTTTCATTAGAGTATTTTAATACAGATGGACATGATGGCATTATCAAGCAAGATGCCCAAACCCATCTAGATAACTTATTTAATACGAATGTTTCATTAGCTCCGGGGTCTGTTAATCTTGGGCGTGGAGGCATTGATTCACACTTGGATATTTCCCACGGGGACTGGCGATTTCATGCAGGTTATCAAGGACGGCGTGATGTAGAGCTGGGAGCAGGGGCAACAGGAGCATTAGATGATCAGGGGCGTTATGCAGATGATCGTATTAATGCTGCCTTAATCTATAATAATAAAACATTTTCTGAAAACTGGGAGGTTGAAGGGAAATTAACCCACCTTAATACTTCTTATAAAGTGACTGATAATCTACATTTATACCCTAAAGGTGTGAATCTTGGTGGACAGGTTTATCCTAATGGTTTTATTGGTAACCCCGGAATTGCAGAAAGACAAACTAATTTATCTTTCTCTGCATTTTATAAAGGCTTAACAGGGCATACCTTACGCTTTGGTGCTGGGGCATATTATGGGAGCCTATATGATATTAAAGAAACAAAAAACTTTGGTATTGATCCAAGTACAGGACAAGCTGTATTACCTAACTCTCCCCCCGTAGATGTATCAGGTACACCTTATGCCTTTGCAGAGACAGGTACACGTAAAAGCTGGTTTGCATTTGCTCAAGATGCATGGGAAATTAATGATCGTTTCCAATTAACCAGTGGTATTCGCTATGATCACTATTCTGATTTTGGTTCAACCATTAACCCACGTTTAGCTTTAGTATGGCATGTGACTGATAAGTTCACCACTAAATTATTATATGGTCAAGCTTTCCGTGCCCCTGCTTTTTTTGAGCTCTATTCAAAAAATAACCCTGTTGCTTTGGGGAATCCAAATTTAACACCTGAAGAAATGGCAATGTGGGAGCTGGTATTTAATTATCAAGTACACCATGATCTATATACTTCTGCTAATTTTTTCTCCTATAAAATTACTGACAGTATTCAATCCCTGCCTGATGCAAAAGGGACTTCTACTATGCAAAATGCAGGAGTACAAAAGGGGAAAGGGGTAGAGTTAGAGGTAGAGTGGAAACCTTCTTTAGTTAAACGGTTGACACTTTCTGGAAATTATTCCTACCAAGATGCAGTCAATGATATTACTAAAACTAAGATTGCTAACGCCCCTCGCCAGCAACTTTATTTAAAAGCCAATTGGAAGGTTTTATCTCGTTGGAATCTAAGTACGCAAGCTAACTGGGTGATGAATAGAGAGCGTGTCGCGAATGATCCACGTCCTACAGTAGATGATTATGTAACCGTTGATTTTACTGCACGCTATAAAGTTATTTCAGGTAAATGGAATACTACCTTTTCTATTCGAAACCTCTTTGATGAAGAGGCTTTTGAACCCAGTGAAGGTCCTGATGCAAATAATGTGATTAATATCCCTTATGATTTACCTTTAGCAGGGCGTTCAGCTTATATTGAGTTTAACTATAAATTTTAGTTATATTTTTTTATAGCATTATTTAAATGCTAACAATGCCCTCTCTTTTTATCAGAGAGGGTAAAAGGAAATATAACACTACTCTCTTTTCTTAGATAGTTTTTAACCTTCAATAGTTTCTATTTCTGAAGTATGTAGATGAGTATCTATATATGCTGTAATCCCTTTTGCCAACATTGATACATAAGGGGCTTGTAACATTGTGGTATGTCCCCCTTCAACCTGAATAACAGAAACAGGATATTGAGTTAAATCTTGCCATCCCCATGTTTCATCATCTGGAATGACAATATTAAAATCAATATCATCATGCATATACACTTCTTCTGTTCGACATAATGTAACAGGGATATCATGATAAGGTTTATTTCTGGAAGGATACTTTAATAATGCCAACTCATTTACCTTCAGCACATTAACGATTCCTTGAATTTGGGTGATCGTTGTATTTTCTGGGAGTAAATGACACTGTTGCATTTGCTGTAATAATAAAGATAAGCATTGTGAGTAAGTTAAATCTTTAATATCTTCTTCACAAATTGATAAAGAGGTATTCAATAAGTGTTCTAAAACCATTACAACAGTAATAAACCACTTTTCATCACTCCAATTTAAGTGATCAACAGGGAATTTGAAAACAGGTACATCCAGTACAATTAAACCTGCTATATGCTCCCCTTTTGCTCGCAACTGCTGTGCAACTTCATAGGCAAAAATTCCCCCTGAAGAATGCCCTCCAAGTAGATACGGTCCATGAGCTTGAATAGCTTGAATTTCTTGAATAAAATGTGTCGCAATTTCTTCAACAGTATTAAATGGCTCTACATCGCCTTGTAAACCAATAGATTGTAAACCATAAAAAGGTTGCTCTTTACCAAGTGCTTTAGCTAAATCATGCAGGTAGGTCACATTGCCACCGACCCCCGGAAGACAGAAAAAAGGTGTTCGGTTTCCTCGTGTTTGAATGGGCACTAAGCTGGTTTCTGCTAGGGGTACATTTTTTTCAATTAATACCGCTTGTTTTTCAATAGTAGAGGCTTTGAATAGGAATGATAAATCAAATTTCTGTTGGAAAATATTTTCAATACCAACAAGAAGTTTAACACCTAATAAAGAATGCCCTCCTAGCTCAAAAAAATCATTATTAACACTGATAGTGTCATGTTTTAATATTTTTTCCCATAATGATAAGAGCTGTACTTCTATTGCATTACGTGGGTGGATGAAAGGAGCTTTCTCTTCTTCATCATATTGGTAATCAAGTTGAGTTAATAATTGCTGATCCACTTTCCCATTAGCTGTTAAAGGAATTTTATCTATCCCAATAAAAGTTGTTGGTATCATGTAACTTGGCAAATGTGTGGCTAAATGTGTTTTTATCTGATTGATAAAATCTTGAGGTAAATGTGAAGCCAACTGTTTTTCATGTGTCACTAATGGCTGATTAGCATAGGTTTCCCATGAGCGTGGGGTAATATTTGGTGGGGTTAGAATCTGCTTTTCTAAATCAGATAATGGGAAAAAAGATGCTTCATACTGATCAAGTTGTGCTGACCACGTTATATAAACCTTATAGTTTAACTCTTCTGCTAATTGGTATAACTCACTTGGATCTATCCCCATTTTTACCGCACAGTGTGATTCAACTTCTTTTAATGTTGAATGCTGTGTTGTCTCTAATAATTCATACACTGCAACATCCTGAATTAAACGCGGGTTAGGGATGTGTGTGATGGTGTAATATTCTTTTTGCTGGTCTGCTGTTAGTAACGTTCTGATCTGCTGAATATCTAGATCTGCATTATGCCAACTTATCTCAGTAGTTTCTGGTGTTTGGTATTTCGTGTCTAAATGTAATACCACATCATAACGAAATTTATTGAGTTCATTAGTAAAATGACTCTGTTTTAATTGCACTTCAACATAACTAATACGCGGTATCATTAACTGTAAGCTGTAAAAGAAATCTGGGGAAACAGTAAGCTCTTCCTCTTGTTGTATACCCTGAGCAATAGCATAATTTAATACATCAAGTTGTGTTGATTTGTTCGCTTTATAACATTGAATAGAGCTGTGATAGATCGCCAGTAAATCAAAATTACGTATATCACCTAAAAAAAGTTTTCCATTAGATTCAATATGTGTAATAGCTTGCTCAATAACATTATATAAATAATTGATATTAGGAAAATACTGTACAACAGAGTTTAAAACAAGGGTATCAAATGTCTGCTGCTGAAACTGGCTAAAATCATGTGCTGCAGCATTAAATAATAAAACATTATCATAGCCTTTTTTATCAATCAGTTTTTTGGTTGGGATCAATACCTCTTTGGATAAATCAGAACCCCAGTATTTTTGAGTCTTTGCTGCAATACGTGCTAATAATAAGCCTGAACCACAGCCAATTTCTAAAACAGTTGTGGGGTTTAATGCCACAATACGTTTAACAGTATCATTCACCCATGCTTGCATATGAGGTGTAGGGATAGCCTCTCCTGTATAACTACTGCCCCAGCCTGTAATATTAAAGGCTAAATCAGTCTTTTCATCATCTTGATGATAAACATCTTTATATAAATTTTTCCAGTAACTAATATGTTCGACTTCTTTTTGAGCAAGACGTTCCTCATTTAAGCTATCATCACTTGAGGTAACTAAATTAGGTGAAATATATGCATGCAGTTGTTTATCAGACCCTTGATTATTTTCATTATTTACTAGAACAACAGCTTCTTTTACATTAGGGTGTTGTGTTAATACCGCTTCAATTTCCCCCAGTTCAATACGATGTCCACGTAATTTAACTTGGTTATCAATACGCCCATGATACATAATACGTCCATCAGCTAAATAATGGGCTAAATCACCTGTTTTATACAAGCGTTCACTGGCTGTGAAGGAAAAAGGATTTTTGATAAAACGTTGAGCAGATAGTGTAGGCTGATTTAAATACTCTCGAGCTAAACCAACCCCACCAATATATAACTCTCCTGTTACACCAATCGGCACAGGTTGTAAGGCTTCGTTTAAAATATACAGTTGTGTATTAGCAATAGGATGCCCAATGGTGATCTGTGAATCTGTGGTATGACACGGAATTAAACTGGCACAAACGGTTGTTTCAGTAGGACCATATGCATTAATAAAACGACATTTATCTGCCCATTTTTTCATTAATGGTAGTGGGCATGCTTCTCCTGCAACCACCAATGTTTCTAAATCAGGTAAGGGGTTATCAGGCAAATGTACAAGCGTTGAAGGAGTGAGTGTAACAGTGGTAATAGCTTGGTTTTTTAATTGTTGGTATAAAGGTTCACCTACTGCAATCGTATTGCGTTCAAAAAGATATAAAGTGGCTCCTGAACATAAAGTTGTAAAACATTCAGAAATTGATGCATCAAAACTAAATGAAGCAAACTGTAACATTTTTTTATTTTTACCTAAGTTAAAACTCTCAATTTGAGCCGTCACTAAGTTACATAAACCTTGGTGTTCTAGTAACACCCCCTTAGGCTTTCCTGTTGAACCAGACGTATAGATTACATAAGCCAAACTGTTTGCATGCGCCATATTTTTAGGTGAACGAGGGCTATAATTTGTTAACTGCTCAGTAATACTATCTAGATCAACAATGGTATTTATCGTATCAATGGGTAGCGTAATATTTAAAGAGCTTTGAGTGATCAAAACAGGCATTGCACTGTCTTCAATCATCCATTCTAAGCGGGCAATAGGATAAGAGGCATCTATAGGAATATAGGTGCCCCCCGCTTTTAATACTGCTAACATAGCAATGATCATTTTTTCACTGCGTTCAACACAAATCCCTACAAAGGTTTCTAAACCAACACCTTGTTCACGTAAGTAATGTGCCAATTGGTTAGCACGAGTATTCAGCTCATAATAACTTAACTCTCCTTGCTCTGAGACAACAGCAATTTCATCTGGGTATTCAAGTACACATTCTGCAAATAATTCGTGAATACAGTGTTCATGAGGGTAGCTTTGTTCGGTTTGATTCCATTGAAAAAGGACTTTTTTCTGCTCAGCTACAGATAATAAAGGCAGGTTATCTATATGCTCATGGGGGTACAGTACACTATTGTGTAATAATTCTGTGTAATGTTGAGCAAAACACTCAATCGTTTCAGGTTTAAATAAATCAGTACGGTATTCAATACGCCCAATAAACCCTTGGGGGGTTTCATCCATCTCAATGGTTATATCAGATTTTGCTTGTCCTGTATGAATATCAAAATAACTTAAAGACCAGCCTGCTTTTGATTCCACGTCAATAGGTTCAACAGTAAAAGCAATTCGAGATAAATAGCTGGTATTCAATTGGCGTTTAGGGTTAAGCTCAGCGATTAGTTTATCAAACGGCACAATAGCATGATGGTAACCTTCTAAGGTAGTGGCTTTTACTTGCTGTAATAATTCTGTAAAAATAGGATTTTCTGACAAATTACTACGAAATATCATGGTATTAAGGAAGTAACCCATAACCCCTGTCATATCAGGATGATCATCAGCAATCACTGTCCCAATATGAATATCTGTTTCATCTGTATAACGGTAAATAAGTACTTTTAATGCTGTCAATAACAGCATAAATAAAGTCACTTCTTCTTCTTTAGCTAATTGCTTTAATTGCTCAGTTAAACGTTTGTTAACTTTAAAACAATGTGTACTTCCTCTGAAAATAGCTGTTTCTGAACGTGGGTAATCACTAGGAAGTTGTAAATCACTTAAGTCTTTTAGTTTATATCGCCAATAAGCAAGGTGGGGGGCTAACATTTCAGCATTAAATTGTTGCCGTTGCCAATAGGAAAAGTCACTGTAACGTAAAGTTAGGGAAGGTAATACAATATTTTCACCTTGATGCAAACATGTATATACTTTTTCTAGTTCAGGAAGAAAGGTGTTCTTTAATGAGTCCCCATCAAAAATAAGATGATACATGGTGAGATATAAACGATAATCAGTATCACTAATTTTAATTAGAAGTGCACGAAATAAGCGATCATTTTCTAAATTAAATGCTTTAATTGCATCTTCTGTTGCTAATTTTAGTGCCTGTTGAATACGTACTGCTTTATTAGTAAATTGTGCACGTAAATCAATAATAGGCAAATGAAAGGCATGATGGGAGATAATTTTTTGTACAGGGGTATCATTATGTATTAAAAAATTGCTACGTAATGCATCATGCCGTTTTAACAGTAAATTAAGTGCTTTTTCTAAAGTATGAGTATCTATTGCTTGATCAAAATAAATAGTTGATGTTTCATTATAAACTGTACTAGATAATTGAGCATGTAACCAAAGCTGTTGTTGATAGTGTGAAAGAGGATAAAAGCCATGTCTACCTATTGGGGTAATAGGTTGGTGATATACAGTAGAACGATGATTAACAATTTCATTAATTTCACTATCAATATAGTGTGAAATCTGCTTAATACTTGGGTTTTCTAATAAGGCATGAAACGGAAGTACTATATTAAATAAAGTACTTAACTCATTAGCAATTTTAACGGCTAATAATGAATGCCCCCCTAAGGCAATAAAGTCCTCTTCATAATCAATTTCGGGAAGGTGTAATGCTTTTTTCCATACAGTTGCTACTTGTACTTCTGTTGGTGTGGTTATTTTTTGAGCTATGTTACTTTTATGTTGCTGTGGTCTCTCATCTAACTGAAGCAAAGCCTGCTTATCTATCTTGCCATTTGCTGTTAAAGGCAGCTTTTTAAAAAAAACAAAATTAGCAGGCATCATATAGCTGGGCATACGCTGTTGTAAAAAACTGCGTAAATGTGCACTTTTAGTCCGCTGTAAAAAAGTGGTAAACCCATTAATTTCTAATAAGCGTTGAATTTTTTCACAAACATTTGTTTTTTCAGGTCTATCAAATAAAACACCCAACGCATGACTGCTTGACCAAGCTACTTTTCCTTTTAAGGCTAAGCCTTTTTTTGTTTTTGGAAGATATAGCTCAATATTAATATATTGATCTTTCTTCATTTTTTTGGTGATTGTGTTTTTCACACATACACCATAACAAGAGATATCTCGTGTAAAGGATGTATACCTAACACTTGGGTTATCGGGCAAGGATAAATCACAATTGACTTCTAAAGGTAAACGTTCAGTAGAGACTAACTCCGAGGCAACATAAGCAACAAGATGTTTATTTTCCTCACTATCTCCTTTAACTAATACCTTGGCATCTGTAATAGTGGAATGTTGCTTTAATGTTTCCTCAATTTCACCTAGCTCAATTCGCAACCCACGAATTTTAACTTGATCATCTACACGCCCCATAAAAACCAGATTACCATCAGCCAAATACTGTGCTAAATCCCCCGTTTTATACAAACGCTCAGTAGGGTTAAATGGATTCTGGATAAATCGAGTTTTTGTAAGTTCTGGGCGATTTAAATACCCTCGTGCTAAATTAACCCCTGCAATATATAGTTCACCTATTTCTCCAATTTTAACGGGAGATAAAGCACTATCCAATAAAAATAACTGAGAATTAATAATTTGCTTACCAATAGGTAATAATGTGCTAGAAGTACTTAAAAATGGGTACATTGTGGCACAAACAGTTGTTTCAGTTAAGCCATAACCATTAAAAAACTGGGTGTGAGCTGCCCATTGTTTGGCAATTTTTACTGAGCAAGCCTCACCTGCTGCAACGATAATTTTTAAGTGGGGTAATTTCTCTACTGGGAGTAATGATAGTATTGAAGGGGGAACACTAAGAAAATTAACTTTTTGTTTAGTTAATAAATCAAGTAATGGGGCAGTTGGTAATACATTTTCTTTTTTAGCCAATACTAATGTTGCACTAGAACATAATGCGGTCACTATTTCCCATATTGATGCATCAAAATTTAAGGTCGCAAACTGTAATACTCGCATCCCACAATTAATAGTAAATAATTTATTCTGTAGTGTAACTAAATTACACAAGCCTCGGTGTTCTAATAAAACCCCTTTGGGTTGACCTGTTGATCCAGATGTATAGATGACATATGCCAAATTATCTGCTGTGGTATGTAAAACAGGGTTATCAATAGAATAAGATTCTATTTTATGTTGATGAGTATCCAAACAAATTGTATTTAAACTTTGTTTAATTTTAAAGCTAAACTTATCAGCTAAATGCTGTTGAGTTAAACATACCGTTAATTGTGCATCTTTTAAAATAAAAGCAAGACGTTCGGCAGGATAATTAGGATCAAGGGGGACATAAGCCCCTCCTGCTTTAAATACAGCAAGGATAGCAATAATCATATCAAAAGAACGTTCAATATGAATACCCACTAAGGTTTCAGGTTTAACACCACTTTCTCTTAAATAATGGGCTAGTTGGTTTGAACGCTGATTAAGCTCTTGATAGCTCATACTATCCTGTTCAAATATTAAGGCATCTTGAGCAGGGTATTTATGAACACAGTTTTCAAAAAGCTGATGAATACAATGTTGATCAGGAAAAGGAGCTGTTGTCTCATTCCAGCTTGTAGGAGGGAAGTGCTTATCCAACTTATCAAAATTATTTTTCATAAAACACCTTTTTATAAATCACCAGAAATATAGGAGGCAAAAATTTGGTATTTTTATGACGTAGCAATAACTCTTCTAAATACAAATAAATTTGTATTTAAGAAAGTTTATGTATTCCAAGCAGTATGTATAACGAGTATATAAAGTTAATTATTCAAGGTCGCTACCTATTGGCTTATGTACAAATGCACTAGTCATAAGAGGGTTTAATATTCTTCTATTTTTATTTATTACAATAAGATACCTAATAGATATATTGTTGTAATGTTACTCAAAATATAAAAATGAATATTCATTTTTTTATGGGTAATAATTAAAAAATCAATCTATGTGTGACGTATTTAATTCAGTATAGATAGTATATTAACCAAGTCAATATTAATATACACTAAATATATCAGCATATAAAATATATACATAAAAAAACAATGTTGTTGCAACGCAGTATAAATGCCTTAGTTACGTTATTTTTATGATATATAAAGTATATTTTTTCTATTTTTATCAAAAAAATAAAGAAAAAATTTATTTAATTTTTATTTGTCATTTAATACTTAAAAAATTAAGCATCATATTATATATAATACGTATAAAGTGACAAAAATAGTCACCTATTAAATAATACGTTATTATAATAGTAATATTTTTTATATAAGGATACATACTATGCGACTTAATCGCTTACTATTTATGGGAGGCTTGTGTCTACTCAGTAGTACGACATGGGCAACCCAGTTTTACCTTAGTAATCAAGGTAATGATAATTTAGATGGTTTAAGCCCAGATACTGCATGGCAACATGTTAGCCGCTTAAATACAGCTTTACGTGATAATCAGGTTGCTGCTGGAGACAGTGTTTTTTTTAGACGCGGTGATACATTTTACGGGGAAGTTTTTTCTGATCGAGTTAAAGGGGAAGTAAACCAACGTGTTACTTTTTCAGCCTATGGAGATTTGACACAAGATCAACCTCATATTACAGGTAATGTTCCCGTCAATAATTGGTCAGCAACTTCTGTCAATGGTAAAGCGACTTGTGTTGCAGACAGTACATGGCTTTTAGATCTGAATGCAGAAAAAGGACAGTACAACAGCTATAACATTAACGATATGATCGCAGGAAAAGTACAAACTTTACCTAGCTATTTATACTTTGATGGACAGTTACAAGATTTAGCCCGTTACCCTAATCGTGGTCAATTCCTATTTATGGATGACAGTACGGCGGGTAAGTTAATCGTTGATACGGAATTAAGAAACGTATCACAGCGTGATAAATGGGTAGGCGGTATTGCAGTCACCCGTGATTCAAATTGGACCTATACCCAATCTCCTGTGACCGCAGTAACCAGTAGCTCCATCACATTACAACACAGTATTTTAGAAAGTTTAGCACCTAATAATGGTTACTTTCTGCAAGGTAAGTTAATCGGCTTAGATCACGCTAATGAATGGTATTCTGATACCAGTGCAAAAAAAATCTATTTTACCCCACCCAAAAATGTCAGTTGTGCACAGTTAAATAACCGTGTGCAGGTCACTGTATTTGAGCGCGCGATGTCAGTGCATAAGTACACTACCGTAGAAAATATCTTTTTTGATGGCTACAGTGATAGAGTATTTCACTTAAATAGTGGCTCTGAGCATATTTATATTAAAAATAATACCTTCACCCGTAGCTTAAAAGCTTTGTTTGCATCAGGTACCACAGATATTGTCATTACAGGGAATTTATTCCGTGATATGTTAGATTCTGGGGTGATTTTTTGGCCAACCCAGCGTACTACAATTGAAGGTAATGTATTCTTAAACATTGGTTTATCTCCACAAGCAAAAGGGGAATATAATGCTATTTTCCTTGGTGCAAATGAACCTGAAACTTCCTACAGTCACCGTATTGCTAACAACCATATTAAAAATGTAGGCTACTCTGGTATTGTTTTCCGTGTTGGTAATAAAGATGCGGATAAAATCAGTGTGATTGAACGTAATGTAATCGAGCATTCACTGAGTATTTTAGCCGATGGGGGCAGTATTTATTTAGAAAGTACCAACGGGATATTGTTACGTGAAAATATCTTATTAAATGCGATAGGAAATAAAGACAGTTGGAAGTTAGGTAATGGCTTTTTCCCACAAACTGCTTTTGCTTTTGGCTTTGCGCTCTACACCTCAAATAATCATAATTCTCAATATATCAAGAATATTGTTGTCAATCATGATGATGGTTTCCATGCTACAGGTAGTGTGCGTAATAACGTGTTAACAGGAAATACTTTTTATGGTAACCGTGAACAACAAGCTAAAATCGGTATGGGAGATGCGACGGATAACTTAAATTATAAAGTCACTGAGAATATTTTTTATAATACTGATCCAATTCAGTACAGTATGCGCCAAAATGCAAAAAATAATGCATGGAACTACGGTACATTTAATAATAATTATTATAACCACCCTTATGATAATGATTTTTATGCCTTAGGTGGAAAATCAAATGAAACTGAGAATTTCTACTATGGTGGTGTGCAGTTCTTCCGCTGGCGTGCTAAAACCCCGTACAATTTCTTTTACAATTTTGATAATTGGCAACAAATAGACGGCAATGATAGCCAATCTAAAACCGACAAACAAAAATGGACGGTTGTTAAAGTTAATGAAGAGTTATATGAAGCCGATGCCCCATTAAGTGATAATTTAATCAGTAATACTGATTTTGAGGCAGGTATTGAGCCGTGGGAAGTCTCAGGGGGAACATTGGAACATGCCACGAAAACAGGCTTAGATAACCGTTCCTTAAAAGTCGTTAATAGCCATAAATCATTCTTTGTACGTATAAATAATGGGGAACCTTTAGCCTTAGAAAAAGACGCGCATTATTACCTACGTTTTAGTATTATTCGTGAAGCGGAAATGCCTATCCAAGTAGGTATTTATAACCGTGTTAACCAATACTCTAGTAAACCTGCCTTAAGCCGTGTATACCGTTTACCTTCAGGGAAGAAGCGTCTAGACTATACACACTTATTTTCTGTACAAGATGTGTCGGATGATATGCGCTTATTTTTCTATATGGAGCAAGAAGATCCTGATTATTGGCTCGATAATGTGACTTTGCATAAAGTTAGCTTACGCCCTGCTATGCCTGCTACAGAACGTTCTAAAATCTTTATTAACCCCTATACAGAAACACGTCGTTATAACTTAGGTGGCTTACCTTATCGTGATTTAGACGGGAATGCTGTTGCAGGTGAGCTGGAAGTTTCCCCTTTTAGCTCTAAAATTCTAGTGCGTACAGATGCAAGTAATGAGCGTCCTCATGCTTTATCTGCCCCACAATTACGTTTAAGCCATATTCATCGTACTGTCATATTAGGGTGGCAACCTATTGCTAATGCAACAAATTATCGTTTGTATTACGCGCCTGAACTAGATGCCAGTAAAGTCGCTTTTATTGATGTTGGTAATATTACTGATGGGGTATTTGATTTACCTACAGGTACCTCTTTCTATGTTGCAATACAAGCTCGTAATGCAGCAGGAGAAAGTGCATTATCTAACATTGAGCACTTTACGCTACCCTAAACCATAAAGCTTAAAAATCGTTCAATACGCTGTTATATCAACAGTGTATTGGGCGTGATATTATCTTAAAAGGACTATGATGCGTAATTGGTATTGATTCAGGAAACCCAATATTAACCACCATGTCTTATTTTTTACAAGAAAGTGGCATTGCATACCCTGCCCCTTTTAATACAGCAATATGATCATGTGTATCAAGCGCAATGATAAAGCTTGTTTTTATTTGGGTAATTATATTTGAAAAGGCTAAATGATGGGCAGTAAAAATAATATAATGACGCTCTCTTAATACCTTTCCCCTTCCTTCCCAGCAGCCTGTATAGGCACAAATATTCATATGACCTGTTATATCATTAAGATGAATATCCATTGCGGTAAAGCTTTCAGCAGGCGTACACTGCTTGGTATCACAAGCAATTTCTAGATCGTGGTTACGGCATTGCCAATCTATGGCAAAAGCGACATTAAAATAAAAAAATAACAGGATAGTAACGATGATTTGCATGATGTTTCTCTCTATTATTTTTCAAATAATAATAAGAGAAAACAATGCAAACAACATACCCCACAGCTTAAGGCTATGGGGTAAACTTTAGCATATTCTTATGCTGCAGCACCTTGTAATAAGGTTTTTAATTCACCAGATTGGTACATTTCTAAAATAATGTCACAGCCCCCAACTAATTCCCCTTTTACATATAACTGTGGGAAAGTTGGCCAGTTTGCATAAGCTGGTAAGTTAGCACGAATATCAGGGTTTTCTAATACATTAACATAGGAAAATTCTACTTCACAAGCTTGTAATGCTTGGACAGTACGTGCAGAGAATCCGCATTGTGGAAATTGAGGCGTACCTTTGATGTAAACAATAATAGCACTACCTTCAACTTGCTCTTTAATGAGTTCTAAAATTTCCATTATCTACCCTTATTTGTTTATTATGGCATAATTAATAGCTCCCTTATTTTAGGGAGGCTATTTAAATTTTATCGTATTGGATTATGTAAAATTTTAACATAGATTAACTTATTAGTACGATCTATCCTACATATCCACCTAGTTATAGCAAAGATATTTCGCTGCTACCCTAACACTTTTAATAGGCTGTAGAGGGCAATATGTACGCATAGCTTCAGTATTTCAATAGCGTACTCCTGCTTTTATCTTTATCATTATTAACTAAGTTACCTATAGCATACATTGATAGGCATCAACAACATGATGTTTATGTGATAATAATTTTTTTCGGATTAAAAATATAAGGTCTTATGACTATACAAACCTCTTTATACCCAGATATTGAACAAGTCACCACTTATGATATAGAAGTGGGTGATGGGCATTGTTTATATGTAGAAGAATGCGGTAACCCAAAAGGTATTCCTGTTGTTTTCTTGCATGGAGGGCCGGGATCATGCTGCAAACCTTATCACCGCAGTTTCTTTGATCCCACACGTTATCGTATTATTTTATTTGACCAGCGTGGTTCAGGACGCTCACAATCTCATCACCCCCTAAAAAATAATACCAGTGCAGCCTTAATTGCAGACATGGAAATTATTCGTGAGAAACTATCTATTGATAAATGGGTGGTATTTGGTGGCTCATGGGGCGCGACATTGGGATTATTATATGCACAAGCTCACCATGATAAGGTATTAGGTTTAATTGTACGGGGCACTTTCTTAGCACGTAAAGCGGATACACAGTGGTTTTATTCTGATCAAGGTGTGGCGCGCATTTACCCTCAACAATGGCAGGAATTTACTGCTTCTGTACCTGAGGAAGCCCGTAATGATATCAGCCGTTATTATTATACTTGCTTAACAAAAGGCAGTGCAGAACAAGCTAAAAGTGCCACGTTTGCATGGGCAAATTGGGGGGGGTGTGTAGTCAGTAATGCAGAATTCCCAGCTTTACTGATGGAAGAAATTTCTGCTGACATGAGCCATGAAGCCAGTATTGAATTGCACTATGTCGTGAACCATTCATTTATCGAAGATAATGAAATTTTAAATAATGTCGATAAGCTAGCGGGGATTAAAGGCATTATTATTCATGGGCAACGTGATTATTTATGTCCACTAGAAAGCTCTTACCAATTGCATCAACAATGGGCAAATAGTGAATTAGTGGTATTACCTGAAAGTGGGCATTTAGCCAATGGGGATGAGGCAATGATCGGTGCATTGGTCAATGCAACAGATGAGATGGCTGATTCTATTTTGTCGTAATCTATAACTAAAAAGATAAAGCAATAGGGGAGGCTCTTTTGATTCTCCCCTATTGGGTTTAGGTAAGCTAAATGAATAGTCATGTAGCCTACACTACAACCATATTACACAGTGATTTATTTTAACTGCTCATATAAGAGTGTATAAATTTTCTCAGCTGTTTCACTGGTTTCTGGTTGGTCAGCTTGATTTAACACACGTAATAAAGTGGTATCATTATTTAAAACTAAACGCACTTTATACACAGGGTTTTCTTCTTTATTGCTACCAAACCAGCGTGATAAAATACCTTTTTCTTCACGCGCGCCTTTTTCAGGATCAATGTAACGAATCCAATAAGTAGAATTTGCACTGTCACGATCTTCAACAGTGAAACCAACGCGGTCAATGGCAAAACCAACCCGCTGCCATGCTTCATCTAAACCACTTAATACAGTTAAATCAATCGCGCCTGATGCTGCCCGTTTTAACGTTGCTTGATCAACATGTGAAGAAGGTTGGGCAACTAAACTGCGTGCACGCTTCTCTTCTGTTCCCAAGAAAATCATTAAACGACTGAGCATCTCAGCTTCTAATTCAGGATCCGCAGGACGCACTTCCCAAATAAAGTTTTCATTTTCCGTTTTTTCTGCATAAGTTGTTTCTTCTGCACGACGATGTGTTAAATACAGTGCCGTTTTATTTGCAGTCGTATCACGCTCTAAACGGACACGAAATTTATCGCGTGAGGCAGTAGAGTAAGCAATATCAATGACTTTTCCAAGGTACTTACGTAAACCATCTTGTGGAATTTCAGCCCGATTTTCTGCCCATTCAGTTTCTAAAATACCAATTGTTGGATTATCAATACTTAGTAAAAAGCCTTTTTCTAACCAAAAGTCATGCACTTTATCCCATACATGCTCAATGTCACCATCAATTAATAACCAACGTCGTTGTCCATCACGTTGCACGGTGATTTTATCACCTAAAGGTAATATGGCACGTTGTTGAGCTAATGTACTGCCAGCAGTTACACGTATTCCACTTGCAGCATCAGGAATTAACAACTCATCATTGATAGTTGAGGAGGTTAAATCAGGGGGAATTTCCAATGTAGGAATGGTTGTGCTTTTTTTGTAATCTAAGCGTCGATCAGGTAAGGATTCACTAATCGTTTGTGAAATCCCGCAACCACTGAGGACACTGGCGATGACTATTCCACCAATAAATTGGGTCGTACGTAACATTACTATACCTTGAAGAGGGTTCAGATAATCGGCTTTGTTATTCAGGTGATGTATTCGCTGGGGCAGCAAGCTCTGGCTTTACTTCTAATACAGGTAATGCCTCAGCTTGCTCATAATACGTTCTATCATCTGAAATCGCAGTATCCAGTTGTTGGATGATTCTACTGCATGCTGTGGAGGCAAGCAGTAGAGCGACTAAACCTATCATTTTTAATATGTTTGTCATAATTTAATTGTGCTAACTATAACACACCTGCAGTGTGCATTGCTTGCTTGAGAATAGGCTGACTATCTTCAGACAAAGGAATAAGCGGTAAACGAATTTTTGCACTGTCAATTAAACCCATTTGATGCATTGCCCATTTGGCAGGCATAGGACTTGGCTCAACAAATAAATCAGTGTGTAAGCCCATCAAGCGGTCATTAATTTTTTCTGCTTCCGCACGATTACCTGCTAAAGCATATTGATATAAGTCATGCATCGCTTTTGGTGCGATATTAGCCGTGACTGAAATTGTGCCTTTTCCACCTCGTAATGTGGCTTCCATTGCAGTGGCATCATCACCACTTAACACAAAAAATTCATCACTGGCTAAGGCAACTAATTCATCAATACGTGACATTTCATTAACGGCTTCTTTAATTCCAATAATATTTTTAAAGGAGGTTAAACGTGCAACGGTTTCAGGTAATAAATCACAGCCTGTACGGGAAGGTACATTATATAATATCTGTGGAATATCAACAGTTTCCGCAATGACTTTATAATGCTGATATAAGCCTTCTTGTGGCGGTCTGTTGTAATAAGGGGTCACTAGCAAGCAGGCATCTGCCCCCAGCTCTTTTGCCTTTTTTGTTAATTCCAGTGCTTCTTCGGTAGAATTTGCCCCTGTTCCCGCAATCACAGGTATGCGTCCTGCCACGTATTTAATCACAGATTTTATAACGTTGCAGTGCTCGTCAAAGTTTAATGTGGCGGATTCCCCTGTTGTACCCACAGCAACAATGGCATCAGTCTTATTCTCTATATGGAACTCGACAAGACGACGTAAACCATCGTCATCTACTTGACCATTATCATGCATTGGGGTGACTAAGGCCACAATACTACCTTGAAACATGATTTATCACTCCATTAATCCTAAAAATGTCATTTCTCATGAGTTAAATGAATTGTAAATGTCAAAACAGCCCTTAAATTAAACGGCTGTACGCTACCCTTTACTGTATAAAAAACCATGTTAAATATAGTTTTTATATTTATTTATATACAATTAAAGGTCATATTTTATTATATCTTAATTACTGTGTATGCGATGTATTTTTTTAAATCAATATCTTAAATAAAAAAGTAATAAATATATTGATACTGCAAACAATATTTATTTGTATATCAATGTATTATCAACTTATTTACCCTGTAAGGCATACAAACACAGGGCATAGTGTAAATGATTTATGCCTTAAATGAAAAAATAGGAGTCTTTTTTTGTTCAATTCGACTGTTTTTAAGCAAGCCTTTCAGGATAGTATCCCTGTCATGTTTGGTTATGTTCCCTTGGGGGCTGCATTTGGTTTACTGTTTAGCCAGTTAGGCTATCATTGGCTGTATGCGGTAAGCATGAGTTTAATTATTTTTGCAGGGGCTGCACAGTTTTTAGCTGTCGGCTTACTGGCAGCACAAGCCAGCTTGATCGAAATAAGTGTTGCTATTTTTATATTAAACGCCCGCCATATTTTTTTCGGTCTTTCTTTAATTACTCGTTACCAAGCTATTGTGGGGTGGCGGAAAATTTATGTGATGTTTGGTTTAACAGATGAAACTTATTCTTTATTAACCAGCCACCCAATAAAAAATCCAATGGAAGATCAAACTTATGCCTTGTACCTGACCGCCTTAAACCAAAGTTATTGGGTAATAGGCTCTGTTATAGGATTATTATTAGGGGGAAATTTAAATATTGATACCACAGGGATGGATTTTGCCCTAACTGCATTATTTGTTGTCTTAATGATTGAGCAATTTAAAACAGTACAATGTTGGTCACCTTTTATTATTGCGTTGGTATCAGGGGCTTTGGTCTTAGTAGTTATTGGGCAAGATAATATGTTAATGCTCTCTATTCTCTTATCTATAGCTATTTTACTTATACAAGGAAAACCATGGAAAGTACCCACTATTTAATATTTGCTATATTATGTATGGCTGTGACAACTTTTGCGACACGCGCTTTACCCTTTGTGTTACTAAAAAATTATGCGCAACATCCTGTTTTACTGCATTTAGGGCGATATTTACCCCCTGCAGTGATGACTTTATTGGTATTATACTCTTTAAAGAATATATCACTGACAATGTTGCCTTATGGTTTACCTGAATTATGCGCTATAGTGATTGTAGTCTTGATGCACATATGGCGTAGAAATGCTTTACTAAGTATTGCAAGTGGTACAGCTTTTTTTATGTTTGTACAACAAACAGCATGGTTACATAACTTATTGGTGTAATTGATATTTATGATTAAAAGTGAATTGCCTGAATGGGTCACGCATAATGCAAACCTATTATGTATGCAGATGGATAAAACTGCCTGCATTCTTACTGTGTCTGATAATTGCTTAACATTATTAGCACAACCTGCCTCTGCATTAATAGGTCAATCACTGCTTAATCTTATTCCCCCTTTAGAACGCAAGCGATTTATTCATTACTTTGAACATTTTTCAGAGCATGATACCCAAGGTGTTTGCCTACAATTTATTAATCAACCTAATCGTTATGAACACTATGCGGGGTTATTAGTGAGTAAAGGGGAGTTTATACAGCTACTGATTACTCCAACAGAATATAACCAGCCTGCTACCCCCTCCATACTCCCTCGTATGACAGAAAAGCAAATGACTCCTTGTCATCTCAGTACAGATTTTAACCAGTTAGCACAGCACAGCCCTTGTCATATTGTTTTAAATCACAGTCATATGGGCCTAGCACATATTAAAATAACAGGGGAATTTCTGCATTGTAATGAAACATGGTTACAGAATTTTCACTTGCCATTAAATACATTAAATGATTGTAATTTTTTTGATTTTATTTTTCCTCATGAGAAAAAAAGCTTACAAAATATTTTTACTCAATTACATACCAATCAATTACAGCATTATCAAACCCAACGTACTTTATTGACTACAGAAAAAAATAAAATATGGGGAATCTTAGCAATTTCTCGTTTATATTTGGATCATACAGATTCTTTAGCTTTAGTTTTTATTAATGCATCTCAACGGTATACAACTCTGCAAGAGCGAGAACGCCTATTTAATTTATCTTTAGATTTACAAGGTATTATTTCATTAGAAGGTGCAATCACTCATATTAACCCTGCATGGAGCAAATTATTAAATTATCCATTGCCAGCACTGCTGTCCCATACATGGTTAGATTTTATTCATCCTGCTGATTCAGCTAAAACACGTGAAATTATAGAAAAAATTAAACAAGGGCAACATATTCGTGGCTTTGAAAATAGATGGTGTCGCCAAGATAATACCTACTGTTGGATATCATGGGATGTATACCCTTTAGTACGTGAAGGGAAGGCATATATCATTGGGCGTGATATTTCTCAACAGAAAAAAGATAAACAGCAGTTAATCACCACACACAGTCAACTCACCATGATTTTAGATGGCTTAGAGTCTTTGGTTTATGTTTCTGATTTACAAACACAAAAGCTATTATATGTCAATAAATATGGGCGAGAAATTTTGGGGGATGTTGAAGGAGAAAAATGTTGGGAAGTGATTGGGAAAACCTTACCTGAAAAATGTGTGGAGTGCCAAAAAACACAAGATCACGTTAAGCTGTTAGGAGTCAATGAAACTGAAATCCAAAGCCAGCAAACAGGAAAATGGTTTTTAACTCAAGGGCGCACTATTCGTTGGATTGATGGACGCTTAGTGCGTTTACAAATTGCTACAGATATCAGTGCACGTAAACAAGCTGAAAATGCATTAAAAGTCAGTGAAGAACGTTATCGTGTGATTGTGCAAGAGCAAACAGAATTGATTTGCCGCTATTTACCTAATGGCATATTAAGCTTTGTAAATCAAGCTTATTGTAGTTTTTTTAATAAAACAGAAGCTGAACTCATTAATCATGCTTTTTCTCCTTTAAGTTTTAAAAATAGACAAATATTAAATAATGGCAGTTTTGACAAACTGAGCCCCACACATCCAGTAATTGAATCTGAATATTGTGTTACCTCGGATTCAGGGAAAGTATATTGGCAACACTGGGTAGATCGTGCCATGTTTAATGATGCAGGGGACATTATTGAATACCAAGCAGTCGGGCGCGATGTAACCGAACGAAAACGAGTAGAGAATGAACTGCGTCAAGCAAAAGAAAATGCAGAGGCTGCCACCCAAGCAAAAAGTGAATTTCTTGCTAATATGAGCCATGAAATTCGTACTCCTATGAATGGGGTGGTGGGGATGACTGAATTACTGCTGAGTACAACCTTAACCCCACAACAACATGAATATGCGGAAATTATTCGTTCTTCTACTGATGCATTACAAACCTTAATTAATGATATTTTAGATTTTTCTAAAATTGAAGCAGGTAAATTAACCTTAGAGCCGATTAATTTTGATTTAGAAGCCGCTGTACTAGAAGTAGCGCGTTTATTAAGCTTAACAGCTGAAAGTAAGGGTTTAGAGCTTATTGTACGCTATGCGCCTGATGCACCACGTTACCTTGTAGGGGATGCTGGACGAATTCGCCAGATTTTGACCAATTTAGTTGGTAATGCAGTGAAATTCACTACAACAGGTTATGTTTTGATTGATGTAGACTGTGATATTGAAACTGAAGATAAAGCCTGTATGTGTATCAGTATTAAAGATACAGGGATTGGTATTCCACTTAGACAGCTTGATACGGTGTTTGATAAATTTACCCAAGCTGACTCCTCCACAACGCGCCGTTTTGGGGGCACTGGTTTAGGTTTAGCAATTTGCCAGCAACTTGTGAAAATGATGCGAGGGGAAATTGGCGTAGTCAGTGAAGAAGAAGAAGGTTCAATTTTTACCTTTACCTTACCACTGCCCTTAGCAGAACTTACCGACCCCCCACCTAAAATTAATCTACGTGATTTAGATTCTATTCGTGGCTCTCATATTTTATTTGTTGATGATAATCCAATTAATCAACGTATTTTAGTAGAACAATTGGAGGATATGGGAATTTACTGTCACACTGTCGATAGTGGAGAAAAAGCCCTAATAGAGTTGAAGCAATCACTGAACCATGGGGCACCTTATTGGTTAGTGATTCTCGATTATTTTATGCCAAATATGGATGGTGAACAGTTAGGTAAACTGATAAAAGCTGATCCAGACTTAAAGTCTTTAGATATGATGATGCTCTCTTCAGCGGGCTATCAGCAAGGTAGTAAAAAATTACGTGAAGAAGGCTTTGTTGCACATTTAATTAAGCCATTACCTAAATTTTTATTACAACAAGCATTAGTTGCTTTATATACAACACGTAGCACCCCTTATAATCGACAATTCATTACCACAGAAAATTTAACTGCCTTGCCTACTAACCAAGAGCGTAAACAATTAAAAGCAACGCAAGATTGCACAGGTAAATTTCAAGGTTTTCATGTTTTACTTGTAGAAGATAATGAGATTAATCGTATTGTTGCTATCAATATGCTGAAGCAATTAGGGTGTAAAATTAGTCAGGCAGTGAATGGAAAAGAAGCTGTGACACTGATACAGCAACACACATATAGTATTATTTTTATGGATGTACAAATGCCTGAAATGGATGGATTTGAAGCCACACATAAGGTTAGAAAATGGGAACAAGAACAAGGTAAAACCAGTAATACAATTGTTGCGATGACAGCCAATGCAATGCAAGGAGATGCTGAATATTGTTTAGCTTCAGGGATGGATGATTATCTTTCTAAACCCTTACGTATTGAAGATTTTACCCGTGTTTTAACTCGATTTTGTACCCAATCAGGTGCTTGTTCTGCCCCTTCAGCTCCTTCTTCTCCACCTAAAGCAGCACATATTAAGACTGAGCCAGAAAAAGATGATGAAGTACTCCCCCAAACCAATACACCAAATGGTAAGCTTTTATTAGTTGAAGATAATCAAGTGAACTGCATGGTGGCAACCAGCATATTGCAAGCATTAGGCTGTGAGGTTGATATTGCTGAAAATGGGCAGCAAGCGGTGGATATTTGTCAAGATGCAGAGTATTCACTTATTTTAATGGATATTCAAATGCCCATTATGGATGGTGTAACTGCGACGCGCCATATCCGCAAGCAACCCCATAATGTAAATACGCCTATTGTTGCCTTAACAGCCAATACCATGCCTTTAGATGTAAAGCGTTATTTTGATGCGGGGATTGATGATTGTATTGGTAAACCTGTTACGGTTGATCGTGTACGTAAAATTGTCCAAAAATATACCAATATAGCTTGTGAAATTTCACAAAAAAATACTGAACAAAAAGAAAAACCCATACAAAAAAAAGCTTTAGCACCTGTTTTTGATATTGAGCAAGTGAAACGAATTTCACTTGGTAATATTGGTATCTTAACCACCATTATTAATGAGTTCCAAAATGACACCCCACAACAATTATCACGCTTAGAACAAGCCTTAGCTAATGGAGAGCGAGAAACCATTGGGCGGATTGCTCATTCCGTTAAAGGCAGTGCCCGTAGTGTAGGAGCGATGCGTATTGGTGATGAAGCCAGTCATCTAGAGCATTGTGTTAAAGAGGGAGGAATAGATGAAACGCAACAACGTATTAAAACACTTCAAGAAGAATACCAACGTTTAGATGCAATATGGAAAGATCTAAACTGGGAAACCTTATTAAATTAAATAATTTTATGATTATGTTTTATTTTAAAATACCGATTTTATTTACACTAGCGAGCATATTACTACTGAATGCTTGCTCTCAAAATGATGATGAGGTCATTACACAACAAAAAAAAGAATTACTTATTTATTGTGGTATTACCATGATCCAACCTATGCAAGAGATTGCAGCATTTATTGAGAAAAAACATGCAGTAAAAATCACCTTTACTAAGGGCGGATCAGGGAGTTTATATCGTAGTTTGCAAGCCAGCCAAGTAGGGGATTTATACCTACCAGGGGCAGAGTCTTATATTGATACAGCGAAGAAAGCAGGTTATATCAGCCAACACCAGTTAGTTGGTTATAATCAAGCTGCATTTATTGTAGCAAAAAATAATCCGAAAAAATTTAATCATGAGTTAGCACAATTAACGCATGAATCGATTAATGTTGTCATAGGCAGCCCTGATAGTGGTAGCATTGGACGCGAAACAAAAAAAATTCTTGAGCAAGCAGCTATCTATAAAGAAGTATTAGCAAATAGTATATATGTGACCACAGATTCTAAAGATTTAACCCGTATTATTAAGAATAAGAAGGCTGATATTGCTATCAATTGGCGCGCAACAGCATTTTGGGATGAAAATAAAGCATTATTAACAAGTTTACCTATTAAAGAAGATTTTGCACAAAAGAAAAAGTTAATTTTAGGGGTATTAACATTTTCTAAATATCCAACTATTTCCCAAGATTTCCTGACTTATGCAAGCAGCCCTACAGGCTTAGCAATATTTAAAAAATACGGTTTTTAGTATTGTATATCCTCAACCTATATGGTTTTAAACTACTTCATTTCAGTTAGGTATTAATTAATAGATAGATATTGATAAGCGGTAAAATAATACCTGCGACACTCCCTAAACGCCAATAAGAAGTTAAACGCCAGTATTGTTTAGGAATCGGTTTTCCTGATTGAAACTGTTGAGCAAGATAGGTTTGCTGAGTTTGAATAGGCACTAGCACAACCAGCCAAATCAGGGTTGCCAGCATAAAAAAACCATAACCTGATTCCCACCATGTTGTATGATTATCTATTCCTATTTGTTGTACTGTAATGAGTTCTCCTGTACTCATCACCAGTATTAAACTGATTAAAACTAAAATAAAATCAACCCAATCTGTTTCATAATGTGCAAAGCCAATAATGCAGGGTTCTTTTGTGTGCTCAACTAATAATTTCCAGATAATGGTAATGAGCATATTCCCTAAAAATAGGGAAATTCCCATGATACATAGCACTTTTAGAACAGTTAAATCCATAATGCCTATTTCCTACAAGGTAGATGAAACACTTATGAAGGGCTAGCGTAAAAGAAGAAGTTTGCGTTATGATGACAGTTGTTTTTTATCCTGTATTTTTATGATGAAAAATAAACACCCATCCATTATGGGTATACTAAAAATAAAAACTAACCACACAAGGAATGTCATCATGCCAGCAAATTATATCAAGCACCTCTCATATAGCCTGTTAACAGGGGTGATTTTTTTAGCTACTCAAAGCAGTAGTTTTGCAGCCAAACCGATCGAGTTAAAATTCAGTCATTATTTACCTACAGGGCACGGCTTACACCATGATTTTATCCAACCTTGGGCAGAGGAATTAGAGAAGCGTACGCAAGGAAAAGTTAAGGTAAAGATTTTTACAGGCGGCAGTGCTTTAGGGAAAATTACTCGCCAAGCTGATCAAGTTAAAGCAGGTGTGGTAGATATCAGTCATGGTATTCACAGTATTCCTCGTGGGCGTTTTCCCCGTACCTCTATTATGCATTTACCTTTTATGGGAAAAAGTGCGGATGCTATTTCTCGTACTTTATGGGCACTGTATCAACAGGGGCAATTTGATAAAGAATATGCAGGCTTTAAAGTACTCGCTTTACACGGACACAATGCGGGCTTAATTCATACCAAAGATAAGCCAATTAAAACCATTGCTGACATGAAAGGTTTACGTTTACGTACACCGAACCCTACTGTTTCATTAATGTTGGAACATCTGGGTGCAACCCCTGTGGGAATGCCCCCCAGTGTTGTTTATGAAAGCATTCAAAAAGGGGTCTTAGATGGAAGCTTATTCCCGTGGGATCCTGTCCGTGCCTTTCATTTGGATGAAGTGACTAATTACCATATGAATTTAAAAGCCTATACCACAACATTTTTTGTAGTGATGAATATGCGTAAATATAAACGTTTGCCGGCTGATGTACGCAAAGTGATTGATGAGATGTCAGGGGAAAGTTTAGTTGCTCAATTTGGTGAATGGTGGAATCAATGGGATGCAAAAGGCTTAGAAAAAGCCGTGGAGAAAGGTAATACCATTATTGAATTTAGTGAAGATGAACGCCAAAAATTTCATAGCTTTGTACAACCTATGATTGATGCACGTTTAGCTGAGATGAAAAAGCAAGGGGTCAGTGATCCAGAAGGGTTATATAAAGCAGCCAAAACTTTGATTAACAGTTTAGAGAAGTAAATACAGCAAAACCTACTAAAAAAGCTTTTAGTAGGTTTTTATTTATCAACTGCTAGCATATTACTATTCCTTTGTTTCATATACTCCCCACCCTCTATAGCAGTATTAATGCACAACATAAGTTATTAGTTTAAGTTACACACTAGTCAGAAAATAATGATATCCATCAAACCATAGTGGTGTTGCATGCAACGCTGCACTGCCATTAAGTTAAGAATTAAAAGCAATACTTCAGTACTCTTATGTGAATTAAGAGCTAATTCTTAAAAAGCTCCAAAAAAATATAGCTGCTGCAAGCCGTCCAAAAATATGAACCATAAGACCAGTAGTAGAACGGACTTTACTTGCTGATTCTATACCTGACACTCT